>OFGN01000006.1_pt1 | contig 239108 bp, 195 predicted proteins | sample 1521821 | NCBI WGS metagenome assembly OFGN01 (sample SAMEA3504094, study PRJEB24116) | mouse gut metagenome | biome: mouse gut; feature: mouse-associated habitat; material: faeces | place: Denmark | collected 2011
AGGACGACAGCGACCACCCCTTTCTCAAAACAATCTCCGACTCGACACTCGCCGCAGGTGAGAAAGAGAAGAAATCGGAATATTACGACCGCATATATGTGGGCTGGTACGACGGCGCCAATCACTTTGTCAGCAATCACCTCCCTTACCCGAATGTCGATGATATAGCCATAGCCGATGATTGGAGCAACTTCGCATACGTCCACTTCTCCCTGCGCATCAACAACCGCCTCACACGCCGCAGCAAAGTGTTCCACACCGTCGAGCCGAAGATGAAGACTACCTTTAAGTTCCTCTCCAATACAATCCCCGACGTGCGCTCCCTGTTCCTTATCCGGGGCAAACGCTACATCTGCGAAAAAATAACCGCGACGTTCTCCGAAAACGGAATGTCGCAGTTACTAAAAGGCATCTTCTACCCCGTCAAGGATTAAGCGGCAACCTCCGCCTCAACCTCCGGCGTGGCGTTCTTCCTCGGACGGCCACGCTTTTTCTTTTCAACTCCCGGCTCTTCCTTGACAAGGCCGAGGGCAACAGCCTCTTTGCGGTCAAGACCGAAGAACTCCGGCGTTCCCGGCTTGACTACGATCTTTCCGTCAATCTTTCCGTAAAGAACCCAGTCAAGCACCTTTCTGTTGGCGATGTCAACCTTTTTCTGATTTTTACGAATATAAATATTCGTAATGCGGTTGCCATATTCATGTCCGAGGGCTTCCGCGATTGTTTCGTTGGCAATATCCAATTCGGAAGCTATTGTAGCCCATGAATGTCTGGCCCAATAGCTTGTGAGCATCGGAAACAACGGTTGATACTCTTTTTTGCCACCGCGTCCGGGCTTCCTCTGCATAGGCCCTACCTTTTGTAGTTCCTTGTTCATTTTGCGACGGAAAAACTCATCGTTAGTCCAGTGATCGAGAATGAACAGCAGGTAATTCTCGCCGCTATACTTGTCGAAAAGCTCCATTGCTTCCGGCTCTACCTTAATTGAGTAAAGGTGGCCTGTTTTTGCTCGGTTGAAATCCAAGCGTCCATTCTTCATTTCCTTTAAGTTGGCAAGGTCAATCATATTAACCCCCATAAGGAAGAAAGACAGCTTAAACATTCCCACATATTTCTCCGCGTGTTCCTCACAGTTAAAGAAGAAAAGGCGGCGCAGTTCCTCTACGGTCAACGACCTTTTGGCCGTTTCAACCGCCTTAATCTTGAACTTGCGGAACGGATAGTGTGAAGTGACCTCGTTCTCTATCGCGTTGTTAAACACAGCGCGGAGATTACGAAAGTGCAGGTTACGGGCATTAACACTCGGTGATGTCTGCGCCATGAAGATGTTGAAGCTATTGAGCCAGTCAAGCGTGATGTCCTCAAAGCGGAGTGTTTCGATAGCGTCGCCTACATAAGCCTTTACTCGATTGAGAGTGTGCATATATGTTTCCTTGGTGCTTGCTTTCTTTGTTTCGATGAATTTCAGAAAACGCACCTTGAAAAGCGACTCATCGACCTTTTCCTCCTTTTCGGGGTTCAATTCGGCAAGAATACTGTCGCGTATGTCATTTGCTGACATATCCTTGATGCGACCCTCTCGTGTGAGATTTATGATGTGAGCATCAACAATCTGCTTCACTTCATAAATATACGCATTAAGGACTTGCTTTTCCGGGTGATTGAGGATTTTGCCTCTTACTGCGTCCCATTGAGTCGGGAGCAATTTCACCTCAAGTGAAATGTAACTCGTCTTGTTTCCATGCCCAATCGCTATTTTCATAACCGAGGGCACACCCGGTTTTGAGCGACGGCAATCTAAATAAAACTTTGTGCTTGCCATACTTAAAATGCGAGGAACACTCGATGCTGCACCTTGTACCTTGCACAAACCATGTACAAGGTAATGTACAAGGTAACGTCATCTTCTTTGTGCAAGGTTCAGCATTTTTGTGCATTTTACCTCTTTTTTTTAAGCTGTTTTTGGCCGCTAAACAACAATAAAACGCTGATTAAGGCTATTTATTGTGCCTATAATCAGCGTTTTAAGGATTGTGGTCCCACTTGGGCTTGAACCAAGGACTCCCTGATTATGAGTCAGGTGCTCTAACCAACTGAGCTATAGGACCGGCTTCTTTGGGTCTTGTTGATCCGTTAAAGCGAGTGCAAAGTTAATGCTTTATTGGATGGTTTGCAAATTTTTTATTGTTTTTGTTTGAAAAATATTCTGTTTTTTAATTATGAATCATCCAATCGGCGGTTTCCATTGAATGAATCCTTGTTGCCGATCCACATGATGGATCAAACGGTTTTGTTGTCTGATTTCAATGAATTGATTATCTTTGTGGATATTTAATCCATACATAATGGTGTCTCGAGGTTCTGACACCCTTGTCCAGAGAATAAAATGGAAGTAGTCTACGAGGATAATCATATAATAATTGTCAACAAGCGCCCCGGCGAGATTGTCCAGGGCGACAAGACCGGCGACGAGCCTCTTGTAGAGACCGTTCGCAATTATATAAAGGAGAAATACTCCAAGCCTGGCAATGTGTTCTGCGGCGTTGTCCATCGGCTCGACCGCCCGGTGTGGGGTCTGGTGGTTTTCGCGAAAACATCGAAGGCTCTGTCGAGGCTCAACGAGATGTTCAGGGACGGTAAGGTCAAAAAAACTTACCGGGCAATAGTGCGCAACAAGCCTGAACAGCCTGAGGCAAGGCTTGTTCATTTCATCAAGTCAATAGAGCGCAACAATAAATCGTATGCCTATACGATGCCTAAAGACGGCGCGAAAGAGGCTGCTTTGAGCTACAGGCTCATAGGATCATCGGACCGCTACCATCTTCTTGAAATCAATCTGGAAACCGGCCGTAAACATCAGATCCGTGTACAGCTCTCATCCATCGGATGTCCAATTCGCGGCGACCTGAAATATGGCGACAAGAGGTCGAACCCTGACGGCAGCATATCTCTTCAGGCATTCCGCATAGAATTCGAGCATCCGGTCAGCCACAAACATATCCGGATTGAAGCTCCCCTACCCGACGATAAACTATGGCAAGCGTTTAACATCTCAGCAACAGAATAGAAATGGCTCTGTACATAAATCCGGAACTTCCGGCAGCCAGACGTCTTGCAGAAGCCGGCCACATGGTGTGTCCAGCTGACAGCTGCGATCATAATCCCATCAATATTGCCATAATCAATCTCATGCCACTTAAAGCTGAGACTGAATATGACTTTCTGCAACTGATGGCCACTGAGACACGTGCCATCAGGATAACGCTGATTGAGACCGCCAGCCATAGATCGCGCCACACTCCTAAGGAACATCTTGATCAGTTCTACACAACGTTCAACCGCATTGCACCGGAATCCATCGATGGCATCATCATCACCGGTGCGCCACTTGAGGGTGTACGCTTCGAAGATGTGGATTATTGGGATGAAATTACCGGGATATTCAATACGATCCGGCAAAAAAACATTCCGTCACTATTTATCTGTTGGGCTGCTTTCGCGGCTATGTACCATTGGCACCACATAGACTGGAAGATCCTACCTAACAAAATCTCAGGCGTTTTCGCCCATAAAATTCTACAAAACTCTTGTCCGCTGATGGATGGAGTGTCCGACGGATTCACAATCCCCCACAGCCGATTTGCAACGTGGGACATGGCAGAACTGATGCAAGACAACGGAATCCGGGTAATAGCCGCAGGTGAGACACAGGGAGCCTACATGATTCAATCCTTGGCAAATGAAGAATTCTACATCAGCGGTCATGGAGAATACTCTCCCATGACACTGGATGCTGAATATCGCCGTGACTTAGGTCGAGGCCTGAAACCGCATATACCCGACAATTATTATCCCGGCAATGATCCTTCGGCCACACCTGTCGACACATGGCACGAAACAGCCCGTCGCATAATGCACAACTGGATCAATATGGCTCAACGCCACAAACAAAATAAACATGAACAAAAATGATCGAATATATCAAAGGGGAAATAGCACAGCTCAACCCCACGGAAGCCGTGGTGGAATGCAACGGCATAGGCTACATGCTGAACATCACCCTATCCACATTCACGGCACTTGAAGGACAGAAAACGACACGCCTTCTTGTCCACGAAGCCATACGCGAGGACGCGCATCTTCTGTTCGGGTTCATCAACGAACAGGAACGACAGCTATTCCGCCTGCTAATAGGCGTTTCTGGAGTTGGTGCCAACACCGCCAGAATGATCCTGTCGTCCATTCCGGCTCCGGATCTGGAGGCCGTGATAGCATCCGGCGACCATGCCAGACTAAAAAATGTCAAAGGCATAGGCACAAAAACAGCCCAAAGAATCATTGTTGACCTGCGCGATAAAATAAAACCATCCGATGTTTCGTTAATCAATCAGCCCGACAACACATCGGAAGTATTCGACGAGGCTCTTTTGGCTCTGATCATGCTTGGTTTCACAAAACAGCAATCTCAGAAAGCGCTGAAAAAGATCTTTGCCGACGATCCGACCATCAGAGTGGACATAGCAATCAAAAAAGCCTTATCCATGATGTAACGGGCCGAAGCAACCAATTCTGACCCGAACCGACGACAGTGGCAAATAGCTATAAAAACCATAAGAAGCCTAATACTCACAGACTCCGCGCAAGCCTGTGGCTACTTGCCATTATCATCTTGTTCACAGGTCTAAACGCATTAGCCCAATACTACAAGTCAGAATTACCGCCGCCAGCCCCAGCCGGATATCCTCCTCCACCACCACAAACGCTTCAAGGAACAGCTGATTCGGCCATCTTCTCCATGCCCGTTCAGCCAACAGTTCCGCAATCATACGAAGACCTGATGGAAGAGGAATTAGCGGCTGATCTGGCCACTCCATCCAACATCACTACCGTGGCCGAATTTGATCCGGCCACGGGTTGCTATATCGTGCGCACGCGCGTGGGAGGCTACGATATCGCCACCCCCTTCATGCTGTCTGAAGCTCAATACAACGACTGGCAGATGCGAAAATCCATGCAGGACTACTACCGCCAGCGCAACCGCGAACTATCAACCGAAACCAAGGAGAAAAAGCCATTCGATATCCTTGACATGAATTTCGCACTCGGCCCATTGGAAAAAATCTTCGGTCCGGGAGGTGTCAGCCTGAAGACGCAGGGATCTGTCCAGATTGACATGGGCATCAAATCGAATAAGACCGACAATCCGGCACTATCACTGACAGCACGCCGGAAAACATATTTCGACTTCGACCAGAAGATTCAGGCCACCATTGCAGCATCTGTGGGCGACCGCATGAAATTCAACATGACCTACAACACAGATGCGACATTCGACTTCGACTCAAAAAACATCAAACTTCAATACGAAGGCAAAGAGGACGACATCGTTAAAAGCATCGAAGCCGGTAACGTCAGCATGACCACCGGATCCCAGCTCATACGCGGTTCAACAGCTCTGTTCGGTATCAAAGCAAAACTGCAATTCGGACGTCTGACAGCCACAGCATTAGTATCGCAACAGAACTCCGAATCCCGTTCGATCAGCACCAAAGGAGGCGTACAGACCACACCATTCACCATAAACGCTGACAACTACGACCAAAACCGACACTTTTTCCTCGGGCAGTTTTTCCGTGACAACTATGACCGTTTCGCCGCAAAACTCCCCTACGTGTCATCGGGAGTGCAGATCACCCGTGTCGAAGTCTGGGTCACGAACAAAAACAGCAACTTCTCACAGAGCCGCAATGTCGTTGCGTTCATGGACCTTGGAGAAAACAGCCGTCTGGCCAACTCACACTGGATCACAGATCCAACACTATCCAATCCGGCCAATGCCTCCAACAATCTGTTATCGACAATCAAAGCCGACTATCCCGACGCACGCAACATCAACACTGTCACACAAGCACTTGCACCACTTGAAGCGTATGGAATCAACGGAGGCATAGACTACGAGAAAGTCGAAAGCGCACGTCTGCTTGGAGAGAGCGAGTACACCCTCAATCCCACACTCGGTTACATCTCCTTCAAAAGCCAGATGAACTCCGACGATGTACTCGGCATAGCCTACGAGTACACCTACAACGGAAAAGTCTATCAGGTGGGAGAATTCTCATCCGACATCACATCAACAGACCAATCGCTCTACGTCAAGATGCTCAAGGGCACCACCGTATCGCCCCAGTTGCCAATGTGGGACCTGATGATGAAAAATGTCTACTCTCTTGGAGCCTATCAACTACAAAGCACCAATTTCAAGCTTCAGATCAAATACCTGTCCGACACAACAGGCACAACGATCAACTACCTACCCGTACCAGGGCTTTCCGAGACCCCGTTACTGCAGGTGATGAACCTTGACCGCCTCGACTCCAATCAGGCATCAAACGCCGATGGATTCTTCGACTACATTGAAGGATACACTATCCTATCATCAAGCGGCAAAGTGATCTTCCCGGTTGTAGAACCATTCGGCAGCCACCTCGCTTCCAAGATAGGAAATCCTGCATTGGCAGAAAAATATGTCTACCAGCAGCTCTATGACTCGACACTTGTCGTGGCACGCCAGTTCGCAGATAAGAACAAATTCGTCCTGACAGGAGAATATCAGGCATCCGCAGGCTCACAGATACGCCTCAATGCAATGAACGTGCCCCGAGGCTCCGTAGTAGTGACCGCCGGAGGTGTGATCCTGACCGAGAACAGCGACTACACCGTGGACTACGCCATGGGCATTGTGACCATCACCAACCAGAGCATCATAGATTCCGGCCAGAGCATCAACGTGACCCTTGAGAACCAATCGCTATATTCCATGCAGCGAAAGACACTTCTCGGACTTGACCTCAGCTACCGCTTCAACAGCAACCTGACCATCGGGGGAACCCTCCTGCACTATGGCGAAAAAGCACTGACTGAAAAAGTCAACATAGGCGACGAAATTGTCAACAACACCATGTGGGGCTTCAACTTCTCCTACAACAAGGAATTCATGTGGCTCACAAACCTGCTCAACAAAATTCCCACTGTCAATGCAACCGCTCCTTCAAAACTAACACTGCAAGGAGAGTTTGCACAATTGATACCACATACCAACAAGACGGGATCCAATGCCGGAAGCTCATTCATCGACGACTTCGAGTCAGCACAGAGTGGAATAGACCTCCGCTCACCCTATTCATGGTTCCTTGCGTCAACGCCCTACGACAACAGCGCAAACGCCTTGTTCCCGGAAGCATCACTGAGCAACAACATAGACTATGGCAAGAACCGTGCGCTGCTCAACTGGTACTACATTGACCGCATGTTCACATCGCGGAACTCAACCCTCGCACCGGGATATATCCGCAGTGACCTGAAACAACTCTCCAACCCCTACGTCCGCGAGATCACATCCCGCGAAATCTATCCCAACCGACAGATTGCCTACGGCGAATCATCTACAATACAGACCCTCAATCTCTCATTCTATCCCAACGAACGCGGTCCCTACAACCTTGATGCCACGAATATCGATGCAGAAGGCAACCTGACAAATCCGGAAAAACGCTGGGGCGGCATAATGCGACGTCTCGACAACACAGACTTCGAGCAAAGCAACATAGAGTATGTTCAATTCTGGCTTCTGAATCCGTTCCTTGATCCCGAGAACCCCAACTATGAAGGTGGTGATCTCTACCTCAATTTCGGCGAACTTTCCGAGGATATACTCAAAGATGGGTTGAAATCCTACGAAAACGGTCTGCCCTATAATGGATCGAACGAGCATACCACGACCACCGTCTGGGGACGCGTATCAACGGAAAACTCCCTGACTTACGCTTTCGACAACTCCGACGAAGCCCGACGCAATCAAGACGTAGGTCTCGACGGATTGAAAAACGATGACGAATACAACTTCTCTTCATACTCAGACTATCTCAACCGCTTGCGCCAGACACTCTCCGCCGAGACCATCCAGCGCATGGAAACCGACAAATTCTCTCCTTTCAATGACCCTGCCGGTGACAATTACCACTTCTACCGCGGCTACGATTACGACGAACAGCGTCTTTCCATCCTTGAACGCTACAAACGCTACAATGGTGTGGAAGGCAACTCCCTGTCTCCGGAAGACGCTGGCGATCCCCTCTACCAGTCCTCACGTTCGCTTCCCGACGTTGAGGACATCAACCAGGACAACACACTCAACGAATATGAACGCTATTACCAATACCGCATATCGATCCGTCCTGAAGACCTTGAAGTAGGACGTAACTATATCACTGACAAACAGGTGTCGATCGTTCCGACACGAGATGGTTCGGAGCAGCAAGTGGAATGGTACCAGTTCAAGATTCCATTATCAGACTACGAAAAAATAGTGGGTTCGATCAGCGGATTCACCACTGTACGTTTCATGCGCATGTTCATGACTGGTTTCAAGAAAACAACCCACCTGCGTTTTGCAACCCTTGAACTGGTGCGTGGAGAATGGCGTCCCTACGAATTCAACCTCAACACACGAGGCGACGCGCCGGCCGACGGACAACTTGATATCTCTGTTGTCAACATTGAGGAAAACTCAGGTCGCACACCTGTCAACTATGTCCTGCCCCCCGGAGTGTCGCGCATCACCGATCCAGGCCAATCGCAGATCATACAGCTCAACGAGCAGTCACTCTCGCTGAAAGTGACCGACCTTAAAGCCGGTGATGCACGTGCCGTGTACCGCAACACCTCGCAGGATCTCCGCAATTACAAGCGTTTGCAGATGTGGATCCATGCCGAATCCCTGATCGATGACCAGACATCGCTACGCAATGGCGATCTATCCGTGTTCATCCGTCTTGGTTCAGATGTCCGCAACAACTTCTACGAATATGAAATTCCGCTCCGCCTGACCCCCCACGGCCATTACGTAGACTCATCAACAGACCGAGCCATAGTGTGGCCCGAAGAGAACTTCATGGACATAACCCTACAGAATCTCGTCGACCTGAAAAAACTGCGCAACCAGGCAAAGCGCAACGACGAGCCGGGGGTCGGATTTGGAGTATTATACACCGGACAGGATCCGTCGCACGAGAATAACCGCATGGCCGTTATGGGCAACCCGTCACTAAGCGATATACGCGTCATGATGGTTGGTGTCCGCAATAACTCATCAATAACAAAAGACGGAACCGTTTGGCTCAACGAACTTAAAGTGACCGATTTCGAATCAGAAGGAGGATGGGCTGCCGACGGAACAGCATCCCTGTCATTGAGCGACATAGCGACATTAAACGTCGGCGCACACTATGAAAGTGCCGGATTCGGTGGCGTGGACCAAAGCCTCAACGAACGCAGAATGGACGACTACTCACGCTACACCGTAGCTGTCCAGACCGATCTCGGCCGCTTCCTCCCGGAGAAAGCCCACCTGCGTGCCCCGATTTTCTATTCAATGACTAAAGAAAAAACAACTCCCAAATACAATCCCCTCGACCAGGACGTATTACTCAAAGACGCACTTGAAGGAGCATCCAAATCCGAGCGCGACTCCATTAACGCATTTGCAATAGAGAACTCCACTCAACAGAACTTCTCCATCTCAGGGCTAAATTTTGATGTACGCAGCAAAAATCCGATGCCATGGGATCCGGCGAACTTCACTGTCAACTTCTCATTCAACAAATCGTCAAAGACTGATCCCACAACCGAGTACGAGAATATAAACGACTACCGCGGTAGCTTCCAATACACCTATACCCCCTATATCAAACCGCTCAAACCATTCGCCAAAATAACCTCCAAATCCAAGAACGCCCGCTTCCTCAAGGAATGGGAACTCAACTGGCTCCCGAACTCCATATCCTTCCTGACAACAATGTCGCGCTATTACTACGAACAGCAGACACGCTCCGCCACCGATGTGGACTTCCGCATGCCTGTTTCCGTAAGCAAGAACTTCCTATGGGACCGTCAACTTGCCGTCACATGGAATCTGACAAAATCGCTCAACTTCACTTTTAATTCCAACACATCGGCTCGAATTGAGGAACCCGTAGGAGCCGTTAACAAAAAACTGTTCCCCGACCGCTATCGTGAATGGCGCGACTCTGTATGGACCAGCATCCTGCATCTCGGAACGCCATGGAGCTACAACCAGACATTCGTAGGCACATACCGGGCTCCATTCAACCGCATTCCGGCACTCGACTTCATATCAGCCTCATTGAGCTACAACTCAACCTACCGCTGGGATCGTGGAGCAACGATCGATGATGTCAACCTCGGCAATACAATAGCCAATCAGGCGGCATGGAACCTCGATGGCCGGCTCAACCTTGAAGGCCTCTACAATAAGAATCCCTACCTGAAACGCGTCAACACACGCTTTGCCGCATCCAAACGCGTGACCCGTAGCTCCAATTCCAAAAATTCAAAATCCAAGAAGACAACATCGTCCAACTCCAAGCCGAAAGCCAAACGTTTTGAACGCACTTTCGCGCTCAAGGCCGACTCATCCATAGTCATCAAACACAACCTGCGGAACAAGAAAGTAAAAGTCACAGCCGTCAAGGCTTCCGACAACACTCCGTTCAACATACGGTCAAAAGTAATCGACGCAAATACCGTGGAGATCCTGACCCATGGCGACGAGAACATCAAGTTCACCGTAGTCGAGATTCTTAAAGACAAGAACTCGTTCTGGGATGAACTTGGCGAACATGCCGCCCGTTTTGCCATGAGCACACGTTCGGCAAGCATACGCTGGCGCGACACCCGATCACTCTCCATTCCCATGTTCTCGCCCAATATCGGCAACATGTTCGGACAGACAGGCAGTCTCGGTCCATTGGCTCCCGGTCTTGACTTCGCATTCGGATTCGTCGACGAATCCTACATAACCAAGATCAAAGACCGCGGCTGGCTCATGTCCAACGACGGACAGACCACTCCGGCCATATACTCCCACACCAACGAAGTGAATATCGAACTGACTCTCGAACCGATTAAAGGTCTCAAGATCCAGCTGACAGGAAACCGAACGGACAACCGTACAAGCTCCGTACAGTTCATGTACGACGATATGCCTACATCCCTCTCGGGAAGCTACACCAAAACCCACTGCGCTATCGCCACAGCATTGCGGTCAAGCAGTGCCGGCAATGGATACGACAGCGAGACATTCAATAAATTCGTAGAAAACATCCCGGTGATAGCACAACGTGTCGAATCGCAATATCGCGGACTGCGCTATCCATCCGGAGGCTTTATGGAAGGGAACGCCAATGCCGGACAGATATTTGATCCGGAAATCGGTACAGTCAGCCCGACATCAAGCGACGTACTGATTCCGGCATTCCTGTCGGCCTATACCGGCACAAACGCGTCAAAACAATATCTAAGCCCATTCCCGTCGCTTGCCCAGGTGCTTCCCAACTGGCGCGTGACCTATGATGGACTAATATATCTTCCGGCCATAGCCAATATATTCAAATCGCTCACCCTCACACATGCCTACCAGTGTACCTATTCCGTAGGATCATATTCATCTTATCTCAACTGGATAAGTGCCGACGGACAGCTTGGCTTCACACTCGACGAACTGACCGGACGTCCGGTTCCGGCCTCTCCCTACAACATATCCTCGGTAGCCATCACCGAACGATTCTCCCCACTTGTCGGAATCTCAGCCACATTGAAAAACAACATGACCGTCAATGCCGAGTTCCGCGAAGCGCGCACACTGACATTGAACACATCGGCAGCCCAAGTGGTAGAAGCCTCCCAACGCGGAATCACAGCCGGGGTTGGCTACAAGATCGTAGGTTTCAACTCAGTACTGAAAATAAAAGGGTCGCAACAGGGTATCAGCAATGACCTGACGGTCAACGCCGACTTCTCCTACGCCCTCAATCAGGCACTGATCCGCCGCATAGAAAACGGCTACACACAGGCCACCTCAGGAACCAGAACCATAGCAGTGAATCTGACAGCCAATTATATACTGTCGAGACGCATGACCCTCGGCCTGTATTTCGAGCATCAGATCAACACCCCTCTCGTATCATCCACGGCCTATCCGACCACCAACACGGCATTCGGCCTCTCATTTAATTTCTCTTTAGCACGATGATAAGCTACCTACAGATTGAAAACCTATCCAAAAGTTATGGCGACCGCCTGCTGTTCCACTCCGTAACATTCGGAGTGAACCAAGGCGACAAAATAGGACTGATTGCAAAAAACGGCACCGGAAAAACCACCCTGCTCAATATTATCGCAGGCAAAGAATCGCCCGACGACGGCACCGTAGTGTTCCGCAAAGATCTTCGGGTAGGAATCGTTGACCAGATGCCGGCCCTCGACGAGAATGCAACAGTAATAGAGGCATGCCTTAAGACGACAACCCCGGCCACCCGTGCCATAGCCGGATATGAGAAAGCTATCGCCGGATCTGACACAGATGCTATCAACACGGCCATACATGAGATGGACGCCGCTTCAGCATGGGATTATGATGATCGCCTGAAACAGATGCTCCATCAACTCAGGATAACCGATGTCAATGCCCGTATCTCCACCCTATCCGGTGGCCAGAAAAAGAGAGTGGCAATTGCAAGCACTCTGCTCGAGAATCCGGAGCTGATAATACTCGACGAACCGACCAACCATCTCGACATCGAGATCATCGAATGGCTTGAGGACTATCTGCGACGCCAGAATGTCACACTGCTCATGGTGACCCACGACCGTTACTTTCTCGATGCAGTGTGCAACAAGATCATCGAGATTGACCGTCAGGAGATCTTCACCTATGAAGGCAACTATGACTACTATCTGCGCCGGCGCCAAGAGCGTATCGAGGCTATGAGTGCCGAACTGGCCAAGGTGAAGAACACGCTGCGCCGCGAACAGGATTGGATGCGCCGACAGCCACAGGCTCGCGCCGGAAAGGCCAAATACCGCATCGATGCTTTCTACGATCTGAAAGATCGGTCGCGACTCGATCTCTCTGAAAAGAACGTAGACATCCAGTCAATCGGATCCACATATATCGGCTCAAAAATATTTGAGGCCCGGAACATATCCAAACGTTTCGGCGACACTGTTATTCTCGACGACTTCAACTATATATTCGCCCGACACGAAAAGCTCGGCATAATAGGACGCAACGGCGTCGGGAAGTCAACCCTTATAAAAATGCTTCAGGGAATAATTCCCCCCGACAGCGGCACATGGGATGTAGGCACAACCGTGCGTTTCGGCTATTACAGTCAGGACGGAATCGACTTTGACCAGTCGAAAAAAGTTGTTGATGCAGTCAGCGAGATCGCCGACAATATCGTTCTCGACAACGGGCAATCCTACACCCCAATGCAGTTTCTGACCCGGTTTCTCTTCTCCCCTGCTGACCAGCAGAAATATATCCACACTCTCAGTGGCGGTGAACGCTGTCGGCTGCATCTGGCCACCGTACTGATGCGTCGTCCCAACTTTCTTATTCTCGACGAGCCGACCAACGATCTCGACATAGTGACACTCGGCATTCTTGAAGAATATCTGCGTGAGTTCTCAGGCTGCCTGATCGTGATTTCCCATGACCGTTTCTTCCTCGACAGCATCGTGGATCATATCTGGGTCTTGGAAGGAGCCGGAACGGTCAAGGATTTCCCCGGCAACTACTCCGACTATCGCCGCTGGTTGCGCGATAATCAGACCAAAAATGAGGATACGGCTCCAAAAACCGAAAAAAAAGAGAACAATTCACGCCGTCAGGAAAACCGTCCGCGTCGCATGTCGTTTAAAGAGAAGAAAGAATTTGAAACCCTTTCCGATGAGATCGACCGGCTTTCCGACGAAAAGAAATCGCTGGATGAGATTTTCAATTCCGGCCAGACAATCGAAAACGTTGCCGAACTATCGGCCCGTTACGACGAACTGACCCGGATGCTTGACGAAAAAGAGATGCGTTGGCTTGAACTCTCGGAACTGGCTTGATCATCAACCGACACCAATGGCTAAAAGAGAAAACAACAAATCCACATTCCTGAAAAAACTTAGACATCATGTCTGGGTATGGGGCAATGCGATTGCACGTTTTCTCAATCGCGGAATGGTTATTATCTCACGTATATCACAGATACTGATGGTGATAACCGTTATCGCGGCTTTATTATGCCTCGTAGCCTTGGTGATACGCACCGGTTACGACCATACCCCTGTTGAAATCCGCCAGATCCACAGCATGATCCGTATCACACAAGGCATTTTCATCGTCAATGTGCTCTTCAATCTCGTGCTAAACCTGCGCAACACAATCCGCAACACTCGTCTTATAAAATGGATTGTCGACATATCAGTGCTTCTTACACTCCTCCCATGGATTTACCCTTATCCGTCCGATCCTTGGATACCATGGCTCGAATCGCTGCTCTATTCCAACAAGTTCCTATATACGGTTCTCGCATGCTATTCCATAGTTGCGATATGCTACGCCGTGTTCAAACTGATAGGACGGCGCACCAACCCATCCCTGCTTATGTCCGGCAGTTTTCTGGTGTTCATAATAATCGGTTCATTTCTTCTGATGCTGCCCAAATGCACCTACGGCAGCATCAGCTACATAGACTCATTGTTTGTCAGCACGAGCGCCGTATCTATCACCGGCCTTACTCCGGTTGATATTCCGGCTACGTTCACTCCCCTCGGACAGATCATAATAGCCATTCTCATCCAGATCGGAGCACTCGGAGTCATGACATTCACAAGCTTCTTCGCGCTCTTCTTCAGTGGATCGACATCCATCTACAGCCAATTGATGCTGAAAGATATGGTCTATTCCAAAACACTAAGCTCGCTGATCCCCACGCTGCTTTATATCCTTGGATTCACAATAGCCGTTGAAGCCATAGGAGCCGTTCTTGTTTTCCTGACAATCCACGGCACTCTTTCAATAACCATCGGACAGGAGATTGCATTCTCCGCCTTCCATTCGCTTTCGGCCTTCTGCAACGCCGGATTCTCTATCCTCCCCGACGGCATGGCAAACCCCATGCTCATGAATGGCAATACCTCGGTCTACTGGGTCACTTCCCTACTGATAATATCCGGCAGCATAGGCTTCCCCATGCTCGTGAACATCCGCGATGTGATCGGCCTGCGACTGAAATCTCTCCGCCACCGCCTGTTCCACCGCGACACCACCTATATAAAGCCGGTTCATATATATAATATGAACACAAAGATAGTGTCTGTCACTTTCGCCATCCTGTTTCTGATCGGAGCCTTAGGATTCTTCTTCCTGGAATTCAACAACTCATTGGCCGGCATGTCGCTCTGGGAAAAGATCACGCAAGCCGTTTTCAACTCCGCCACACCGCGCAGCGCCGGATTCTCTTCCGTCAATCCTGCCGGGTTCATGCCGGTAACGCTGTTGCTCGTAATGTTCCTGATGTGGGTGGGCGGCGCATCTCAGTCAACAGGTGGTGGCGTCAAAGTCAACACCCTTGCTGCCATCTGGCTCAATCTGCGTGCCATATTGACCGGAGCACCCAAAGTCACGGCATTCCGTCGCACTGTAAGTATCGGGTCAGTCCGGAGAGCAAACGCCGTGGTGGCAATCTCCATCCTCTCTTATCTGATATTCTCATTGCTCGTGGTTGGTTTCGATCCGGATCTCCCCGTACGCGATCTGCTTTTTGAAACGCTATCGGCACTCTTCACCGTCGGTTCATCCCTTGGAGTCACTGACAGATTGTCGGATGCCTCCGAAATAACCCTCAGCATAGCCATGTTTCTTGGACGCGTAGGTCTGATCTCCCTGCTCTCAGGGCTGATGCGTCATCGCCACGTTCCAGGCGTCACCTACCCTTCCGACAATATCATAATCAACTGACACAACTTCAATCCATCTGTTATGCGCTACCTCATCATCGGACTCGGAATATATGGTTCCAACCTTGCCATCGACCTCACCAATATGGGTCATGAAGTGATCGGTGCCGACAAGAATCCCACACTTGTCGAATCCATCAAGGATTTCATCTCAACAGCCTATATCATAGACTCGACCGATGAAGTTTCACTTGAAGTGCTGCCACTTAAAAACATCGATCTTGTGATAGTTGCCATCGGCGAGAACTTCGGCGCAAGCATCCGCACCGTGGCCATCCTGAAAAAACTCGGAGTGGAGCATATCTATGCACGTGCGATCGACAAACTCCACGAATCCATTCTCCAGAGTTTCGAGATCGACAGGATCATTACTCCGGAGCAACGCGCCGCCGCCGACCTTGTGAATGAAATGACATTGGGCTTCGACAGCGAGACCATGCGCCTTGATGCGGATATGATGGTTGTCAAATTCCGTATGCCCGAATTTTTCGTCGGCATGCGGTATAACGCACTCGATCTTGAAGATCAATTCGGACTGAAACTGATTGTGGCAATGCGTAAGACACGTTCACGTAATATTCTTGGAATTGAGCGCGACTGCTACACCGTCATACCCGACACAGAATCCGATGAACAGCGCGTGGAATCCGACGACATGATCACATGCCTTGGTTCACAGCAGGCCTTCCGCACGCTGTTCAAACACTACGAATCCCGACAATAGAAACTAAAGAGAGGCGTTGCAGAATAGCTCCACAACGCCTCTCAGCATTATTCTCATGCCTTATTATTTTGCCTCTTTCTCTTTGGCCTCTTCGATTTTTGCCTTCAGATCATCATATTTCTTCTGATTGCTTTCGTCAAGATTGGCCTGTTCCAATGTCAGGGCGAATCCAAAAGCATAGCGTATAAGCGACATTGCTTCCTCATCATTATGCAGTTCCATAGGATTATCCTCATACTTCTCATCAAGCTTTTCAACTTCCTTTGTGACTCCATCAAGCTGTTCAATCATAGCCGAATAGTCTGCTTGGGTCAGTTCATCATGGTTCTTGATTTTCTCTGCAAGTTCCTCACATGTTTTTTCATTATAGCCACCTGAGCAGGAAGCCATTGCAATGGCAACAACTGCCATGAGCATAAATTTAAAGATCTTCATAGCTGGTTTATTTAAATGTTAGGATTTCCAAAATTAATGTTTTATATAGAAATCCACAAATTTATACAGAGATTTAGTAACTTTGTAAGACTAACACAGCTTATAAAGTTTTGGAAGATTACCTCGACAAACTCAACGATCAGCAGCGTGCAGCCGTTGTCTACACCGACGGCCCACAGCTTGTCATAGCCGGAGCCGGTTCGGGCAAGACACGCGTGCTGACCTACAAGATAGTACACCTTTTGCAGATGGGCTATGAGCCTTGGCGCATTCTCGCCCTGACTTTCACCAACAAAGCCGCCCGTGAAATGCGCGAACGCATAGAACAGCTCGTAGGCCCGAAAACAGCGTCACGGCTATGGATGGGCACTTTCCACTCCATTTTCGCACGCATCCTGCGTCAGAACGCCGAACGGATAGGCTACAAGCCTAACTTCACGATCTATGATACCGCCGACTCAAAATCGCTTGTCAAATCCATAATCAAGGACATGGATCTCGATGACAAGATCTACAAACCGAACACTGTGCTCTCCGCCATATCATCGGCAAAAAACGCGCTGATATCCCCTGAGAAATATGCCACGCTGAAAGATGCCATGGAAGCCGACCGACAGAGCCGCCGGCCGCTGATATATGCCATCTACCGCACCTACCGCGACCGTTGCTTCACTGCAGGAGCCATGGATTTTGACGATCTGCTCTACTATACCAACATCCTGCTGCGCGACAATCCCGACCTGCTCCACCATTATCAGGAATTTTTCCGCTACGTGCTGGTCGACGAGTATCAGGACACTAACTTTGCCCAGCATGTCATTGTCTCTCAGCTTTGCAGCGCAAGCGAACGGCTCTGCGTTGTAGGTGATGATGCCCAGAGCATCTACTCCTTCCGCGGAGCCAACATCAGCAACATTCTCAACCTCAAACGGGGCTACCCGAACCTACAGATATTCAAACTGGAACAGAACTACCGCTCCACACAGACCATAATCAACGCAGCCAACTCGCTTATAGAGAAAAACACCCGGCAGATACCCAAAAGAGTATTCTCTAAAAACGCGTCCGGCCATCGCATTGAAGTGGTGCAGAGCTACAGCGATTTCGAAGAGGGCTATCTTGTTGCCAACCGAATATCGCAGGTAAAGATGCGTTCGGGCGATTCTTTTGAAGATTTCGCTATCCTCTACCGCACCAACGCACAGAGCCGTGTTCTGGAGGAATCTTTACGCAAGCGCAACATTCCTTACAGAATATACGGTGGGCTTTCATTCTATCAGCGCAAGGAGGTCAAGGATGCCATCGCATATTTCCGTCTGTCGGTCAACCCGTCCGACGACGAAGCCCTGAAACGAGTGATCAACTTCCCGGCGCGCGGCATAGGCGAGACCACACTCAACAAACTGCTGCGTGCAGCCATAGAAAACAAAGTCAGCGCATGGGATGTGATCTGCGACATGGATCTCTACAACCTCGATGTCAACTCCGGAACGCGCCGCAAACTCGACGGATTCCGGGAGCTGATCCAATCATTCATCAGCGCAAACGCATCGGGACAGAATGCAGAGGAAGTGGCACGGCTGATCATATCGCGTACCAAACTGCTATCCATGCTTCTGACCGACAACACCCCCGAGAATCTTTCAAAGCAGGAAAACCTGAACGAACTTCTCTCCGGTGCTAAGGAATTTATTGACACTCGAATTGAGGAAGGCAACGAGAATCTCAGTTTGTCCGACTTTCTGGGCGAAGTATCACTTGCCACGGATCAGGATTCCGATGATGACGACGGACAGGCTCAGGAACGTGTCACGCTGATGACTGTCCATGCGGCCAAGGGTCTTGAATTCAGCAATGTGTTCATCGTAGGCGTTGAAGAAGACCTTTTCCCCTCGGCAATGTCAAATGGATCGATTGAGGAGATAGAAGAGGAACGCCGTCTGCTCTACGTGGCCATAACACGTGCCAAGAATTTCTGCATGCTCTCCTATGCCTCCACACGCTACCGTAACGGCACAACCTGCACCACCTCGCCATCCCGATTCCTGCGCGACATCGACATTCAATATCTCAATCTCTCTTCAGGGACATCCATCGCCGCGCCCAAACGCTCATTTGAATCCTACGGCAACTCCTACCATGGATCGTCATTCAAGCCTCTGTCTTCGACAAAAAGCCAGCCGGCTCCCACACGCAACGCATCCCCATCGACTCCGGCTACCGGAAACAACAGCGGAACCGGCGGAGGACTTCACACCGTCGATGAACTGGCAACAGGAATGGCTATCGAACACAGCCGCTTCGGACGCGGACAGATCACGGATATCGACACAACCCACGCAGATCCGCGCATAACCGTGGAATTCGACAATCTGGGATCACGTGTGCTTCTACTTAAATTCGCCCGTTTCAACATACTTGACCAATGAAAGAAAATCAGCTACCGACTCCATTCTATATAGTCTATGAAGACCGTCTTCGCGCCAATCTTCAATTGATCGACTCCGTGCGACGACGCGCCGGAGTGGAGATAATCATGGCCTTCAAAGCCAATGCTCTCTGGCGTTCATTCGGACCTATGCGGGAAATGGGATTTAAATTCACGGCATCGTCTCTCAACGAGTTGCAGCTTGGCAACAAACATCTTGCGGCCAAAGCCCATTCGTATTGCCCTGCCTACACCGACCGGACGATTGATGCCTTTCTGAACGGATCGTCACACATCACATTTAATTCCCTCTCCCAGGCCGAACGGTTCTGTAGCCGCGCCCTGAAAGCAGGTGTCAGCCCCGGACTGAGAGTCAATCCGCAATGCTCGGTAATTGACACCGACATATACAATCCGGCGTTACCGGGATCGCGATTCGGCGTTACACGCGACATGATTTCCGACCGCCTGCCGGAAGGGATCGAGGGTTTGCATTTCCATGCCTTATGTGAATCCACATCGTTCGATCTTGCAAAAGTTCTCGCAGCCTTTGAAGAACAGTTCGGCGAATTCCTGCCGTCGCTCAAATGGGTCAACATGGGAGGCGGACATCTTATGACCCGTGAGGGCTACGATACGGATCATCTAGTGCAGCTTCTCAGCGATTTCCGTCGCCGCTATCCCAATCTAAGCGTGATCCTCGAACCGGGAAGCGCATTCACATGGCGTACAGGCGATCTGATCACATCCGTGGTCGACATAGTAGAGAACCAAGGGATCTCAACCGCTATAATCGACGCCTCTTTCGCATGCCACATGCCCGACTGCCTTGAAATGCCCTACAAACCGGCCATAACAGAAAGCGTTCCGGAAGCTCCCGGTCTGCCTGTCTACCGCATTGGCGGCAACTCCTGTCTGAGCGGCGATTTTATTGCGTCATGGTGTTTCCCCTCTCCGCTCAAAGCCGACGACCGTCTGCGTTTTGAAGACATGAACCACTACACCACAGTCAAGACCAACATGTTCAATGGCATCCAGCATCCCGACATCGTATGGTGTGATTCAAATGGCGACTGCTCCTATCTGCGACGTTTCACTTTCGAGGACTATGAGTCCAGAATGTCTTAAATAAAACCAATCCTGCCATGCCGAAATACTCAGTAATAGTTCCGGTCTATAACCGCATTGACGAGGTCGACGATCTGCTCCGAAGCCTTTCCCGGCAATCAATGACCGACTTTGAGACAATAATCGTGGAAGATGGTTCCACAGAGCCTTGTCAGCAGACTGTTGATCACTATAAAGATAAACTGGATGTAAAATATTTCTACAAGGAAAACGAAGGCCGCTCCATAGCCAGAAACTATGGGATAGAACGCTCTTCGGGTCAATATCTCATTTTCTTCGACTCTGATTGCGTGATCCCGGCCGACTATTTTGAAAAACTCGACAAATCTCTTTCAGCCCGTAAGCTGGATTGCTTCGGAGGTCCCGATGCCGCGCACTCATCATTCACCCCCGTCCAGAAAGCGATATCATTTGCAATGACATCATTCCTGACAACAGGTGGCATACGTGGAGGCAAAGTTCAGCTTGAAAAATTCGTCCCCCGATCTTTCAACATGGGCTATAGCCGCGAAGTATATAACCGCGTGGGGGGATTCCGGGAGATGTTTTCAGAAGACATCGACATGAGCACCCGAATCCGCCAGGCCGGATTTTCCATCGGCCTGATACGCGACGCCGAGGTCTATCACAAACGTCGCGTTGACTTCCGCAAATTCTGGCGTCAGGTCCACGTGTTCGGCATGTCGCGTATCACTCTTAAACTTCTCTACCCCGACTCCCTTAAAATTGTCCATACGCTGCCGGCTCTTGCCGTAATCATAGGGATTCTGCTCCTTGCCCTCGGCATCTTTGTCTCCCCATGGTGGTTGCTGCCGCTCGGTGTCTACATAGTGGCCATATTCCTCGCAGCCCTTGCCTCGACACGTTCGCTTCAGATCGCTGCTCTTGCCGTTCCGGCATCCATCATTCAGATCGTGGGCTATGGCACAGGTTTCATCCGCGCTTATTTCACCAAAATAATCCTCGGACGCGGACGCGACATAAATCAAGAGATTGCAATGCGCAAAGGAAAATAAACACATCCCTATAAGACACTCCATGGAAAAAGCTGCCACACCATCCAATAGTCCGCTCCCCTCGCCGTCAAGGATCGCCGATCTGTGCGACGACGACAAGCCTCGCGAGAAAGCCATAGCTCATGGCATCCGTACCCTCTCCGACACGGAACTGATAGCCATACTTCTGGGTGGAGGCGTTCCGGGCAAATCAGTTATAGAACTCAGCCGGGAACTTTATCAGGCTTGTGGCAACTCGCTAAGCACAATGGCACAGATGAGCATCCGCGACATGTCGTCACGATTCCATGGCATAGGTCCGGCAAAGGCGGTGACCATAGCTGCCGCCCTTGAATTAGGTGGACGCCGGAAAGACATCAAGCCATCCGACAAGCCACGGATCACAAGCTCCGAAGCGGCCTACGAAGCGATAAGGAATAATGTCGAGAATCTCGCCACAGAAGAGTTCTGGATACTGTTAATCTCGCGTTCAGGGCGCCTCATTGCCAAAGAATGCATCAGTCGCGGAGGGACAGGCGCAACTGTTGTTGAGCCAAAGATTGTGATGAAACATGCCATCGGCCATCTTGCATCATCCATAATCCTTGTCCACAACCATCCCTCAGGCAACCTCAATCCATCCCCACAGGACGACGCTCTGACCAAACGCCTCAAAGAAGCCGGAGACATAATGGAAATCCGGGTAATCGACCACCTCATAGTCAGCCCGGAAGAAGGCTTCTACTCCTACGCCGACCACGGCCGCCTATGATCTGTTCGTTCCGTAACCATAGACATATAAAATGCCGGAGCAATTGACTTCACTCCGGCACTCTATACTCTATACTCTATACTCTGACTTATTTCGCCAGAATATCCTTGACCGAACCAAGCGACGAGAGCACTCCGGTTGCCTCATAGGGGATATAGATGGTCTTGGCATCCTTACCTTTTGTCATCTCACCGAGAGTTTCAATATATTTCATTGCAAGCATATACGATGCCGGATTGGTATTGGATGCTGCCACAGCCTCAGCCACCCGACGTACAGCCTCAGCCTCAGCTTCGGCCTGTAGAATCTTCGCCTTAGCCTCGCCTTCCGCTTTCAGGATCTCCGATTGCTTGGCTGCTTCGGCCTGGTTGATGCGCGATTGCTTCTCACCCTCCGAACGCAGGATCAGCGACTTCTTCTCACCCTCGGCATTCAGGATCTCGGCACGTCGGTTGCGCTCCGCCTGCATCTGCTTCTCCATTGCCTCCCTCACGCTCTCCGGAGGTGTGATATCCTGCAATTCGACACGGTTCACCTTGACACCCCACTTGTTTGTGGCATCGTCAAGGATAGCCTGCAACTTAGCGTTGATAGTGTCACGCGAAGTAAGCGTCTCGTCGAGTTCCATCTCTCCGATCACATTTCTCAGCGATGTCTGCGTCAGTTTCTCTATGGCGTTCGGCAGATTGTCAATTTCATAAACAGATTTCTTCGGATCAACGATCTGGAAATAAAGCAGCGCATTGATCTCCGTGGTCACATTATCCTTGGTGATAACTTGCTGCGATGGGAAATCATAGACCTGTTCGCGCAGATCGATCACACTCGTTGTTGAAACCCGTACATAATTCCGGCCATTTCCGAGATGCTCAACTCTACGGGTGTAGACCACCTTCGGCTTATCAATAAACGGCCAGATGATGTTAAGACCGGCTGGCAGGACACTATGGAAACGTCCCAGACGTTCAATCACTCTTGTTTCTGACTGTGGCACCACCTTGACAGCATTTGCCACGATAATTACTGCGAGGAGTACTATGACTCCGATAATGATCCAGACTTCCATGATACTAAATTTAGATGTTATTAAATGGGTCGAACTATCAATATGATGCTGTCATAGCCCATGACCTCGACTTTCTGTCCTGGCAGTAACGCCGCGTCATCCTCCGTTCTGACAAGCCAGCGGTCGCCGTCGATCTTTATTCTCGGTCCTTGATCAGCCACACCGGTTGCCACAGGCTCCACAACCGACCGACGGCCGACAAGCGCATCCATATTGCTCGTCGACTCCTTGGTCGGGGTTTTGATTATGCCGTAACGACGGAATAGCTTGGGAACCACTATCAGAGCGGCTATCATAACGAACGCCATGGCTATCAACTGGATCTCAAGGCTTCCTCCGCAAAGAGCTGCGACAAAGCCACCCAGCACCCCGAACGCAAGGCTCAGGGCTATGGCCGACATTGTGAAGATCTCAATGATCACCAGCAATATCGCCACAGCAAGCCAGATCATCCACATATCAGTAATCATACAGAAGTTCATAGCTTTCAAGGTATAGTGTTGCGCCTCGTGCCCCTGTGAAATAGTCGCCATATTTGGATGCCGAAGCAGTCACAAGAATATATTTCGGGACGCGGTTGGTTGCTTTATAATCAAGTTCTATATCAACTGTGATATAATCGCTGATAGTGTTGCCGCTCTGATACTGACCGTATGCGATTACCCCTTCATCCGTTGGGCTGAAAAGCTGACGGTTGGTGGGATTCGTACGGATCTCGAACGGCTGATCCCAGTCGCCGAGCGCACACCACACGATACATGTATCGGGCTGTCCTACCATATACTGCTGATTCGGATTAGATTTACTTGCATCGCTGATAGCTGCCGTTGTGTACTTCAGTTTCGCACGCAACTTTGTAGGACGGTTTGTGAACGGGCGACCGAAGTCAAGGATGCCGTTTGTTCCGTCAATCTTCTTGAAATCACCGGCGAAATAGTTTCCGGCTGCGAGTTTACCAAGAATAGAGATGCCGACAAACTTTGTCTCCAGCTTGGCGCCCTGATAGCCCGTCGGAGATGTGGCTACCTCGATAGGAAGCGTATTGCTGTTGCCCAAAGTGGCAGCACCTTTGTTTCCTGTACACCAGAATTGCTCTCCATCCTGAGCCCATGGGCACCAGATCTTTCCATCGAGCCACCAGTTACTGAAATCTGAGTTAGGCAGCTGCACATTGTCTTCAGTGGTGAACTCCACCTCCGCACTATGCTCGTCGTCGCTGATAGCGCGCGCCACATATTGAGTCTGTGAGTCGAGATTGATCACACGTGCGCGGAAACTTCCTCCATCAGTCGTGATCCAGTCCGACGGAACCACAATCCATTCATCGGAATCAGCCCTGCGGTATTCAAAACCATTGTTTTTGCCAACCTCGGCATCGCCATACAGCCATGCTACATTGGTCCAGGCATCTACTCGGGTCAGGAACACATTGACATCGGTCTGCTCTATTGTGATTGTCCACTCAGATCCGCGCCCGAATTCCGTGACATTTACCTTGACCGGAGCCGTGAAATCCACATGCTGACCGACAAGATCCGGATCCATCACAGCCAATGGACCTGCCAATTTTAAGGTTCTGACCTGGATATTGTCAAGCGGTTGCCCCATCGGCACCAGTGCTTTCACCGTACGCGCCTCCGCATCAATCTCCGCGGTTCCGATCTGAGAAGCCACGGTGAAATAACGGTCTATGGTCTGAGTAGCCATGATTGTCCATGTGAACACTCGCTCATAACGCTCCAGTTCAATCTCCACCGGAACACTGAGGTTGAGAGGATGATCAAACACTTGTGGATCGACACATGTCGTACCATCGGCCAAGTCAATACCCTTCACCACAACATTCTGGATATCGGCCCACTCGGTCAGATTAATCGTTATCGTGCGGTTGACTGAGTCTATGACCGGTGCGGTAGCCAACAGATCGTGACCATCAGCATCTACGCTCTCAATATCAATCGTATCAACCGACGGCAATACCCATGGATAAGGCAGGTCGTTTGATATACAAGCCGTGAATGCGGCTAAGATAATGGCCGCCAATGCGGCGCGGATTTTATTAAATGTGAACACCGATACCAAAATTAATGTTAAACAAGTTGAACTTAAAATTAGCGCCGCTGCTGAAACGCGATCCTTCTTCAACGCCATCGGTCACCTGCTTCTCATTGCGCAGATGGACTCCAAACACGCCGAACGACACATTGAAACTTATATAGTCCATAACGAACATACAGATACCGGGACTGAAATTCAATGCAACCTCGGTCAGATCCGTACGGGTGTCGCGGATCTGATCGTTGAACGGACGTTTGAATCTTGACGAACCGCTGCCGAACGACAGGCATGCCTCATTGAAGATTGCAAAACGCTTCGAACGCCCGAGACCAACATAGTTGCGGTAGAACACGCCCAATGCATATTTCGATGAATAGTAGCTGATATCGTGGATATCGAAACTCAGGTCGTCACCGAAGTTAACAGCCAGACGACCGAGATCGGCCTCCTGACGGGTATAGTCGAATTTCACACCCACACACTGGTTGGGACGGAAGAAATATGCCACTGTAGGACGCAAAGCATACTGCTTGCCATTGAAATCGAAATCATTCAAAGCCTGAAGAATCTCAACATCGTCAGCATCAAACTGGCTGTAGGATGCCATCAATTCGAATGCCCACTGTTTCTTTGGGATGAACAGATAGTTGAACAGACCTCGGTCATAACGACCGAAATTCCTATCCTGAAGAACGAGATTAACAGTATCACTGCCAACTATCACCTTTTCATCCATCTCAGGATAATGCACACGGCCTTTGACAATCCGCTTGCTTGTCACAGTATCTGTCACAACAGCTTCGGATGCGGAAACCCCGAGACATGCCAGAAAGGCTACTGCTATAAATATCAATCTTTTCATATTTTTCCGGGATTATATATAGAATGCCATGCCGAATTGCACGGAAAACAGATTAATTTTAAAATTAGCATGTTTGGAATTGCGGCGTGATACCTGAACCTGATTGGTCACCGCACGGGTATGGGTATATCCGAATCCGAGCACACCTATATTCACCTCTATCGCAGAATAGTTGTTGAGAAACATCACAAACCCTGGAGTCAGACCGATATTCAACGAGAAATTCTTCTCAAACGTTCCCTCCGGATGACGGTTCTCTCCCGACCCGGTATAGTTTGAATATTTCGATTGTCCGCCACCCAACGTCAGCTGCAATTCATTAAAGAGGCCGAAACGGCGGCTGTCGCCGAGTGAGATATAGTTTCGGAATGCTGCCGTGGCAAAATAGTTTGAACTGATCGAATATACGTTGTCGGCATCAAACATTGTCTCTGAATCGAGAATAAGACTGCCGGCATCAAGACGGGCTCGCGAACGCTCATAGCCAAACTTCAGGCCGGCGGCAAGATTGTCCTTGAACGCATACATAGCCATAGGTGTCACCTTGAATGAATAGGAATCCCCGTCTACTTTCTCAAACACGAAGAACTGATAATTGTCCTGATTGCTCATTGAGTAACCGACACTCACACCGGTTATCCATTGCCCTTTCGGTATGAACGAAACCTGCTCGAGATCTCTCTTGAAATGCTCCTGCGCCACCGCTGCCGGAGACGCAAGCGACATTGCCAGAGCAAGCGCCGTCATCATTTTGGTAATCTTGTTCATTTTTGATTGGTCTGTATTACAGTCTTTTTATGATTGGTTATTCTTTTGTTTTCAATATGATAATGTCAGATTGTCGATCCAGAGACATCCCCCGAGCGAGGTTGATGATACCGGATCAGGATATGTGATTATCGAGGCTGATTCCGTCTCTATTGAACCCCAGTTTTTCGATGAAGCCAACATCACCTTTATCCATTTGGCCTTCACGCCGAAATCGTTGTATGACAATGGGGCGCTGAATGCCGTATAGCTCATGGCCGTGGGCAGTTCCTGAAGCGTTCGCGAGATCACTATATCGGCACCGCCTACTTCTCCTATCACCTCCACGAGGACAACGCCACAATCAGATGCACCACCCACACATGGCACAAAACGGTAATAGCCGTTTATAGCCGTAGGGCGTGAAGTGAAAGCCATTCCCTCTGTATAGCTCTCGGTAAGAGTCGCCGGATCGAAGCTGTAGCTGCCTATGAACAGACGGCCGGCAGCCTTGTGGGATATGTGAGGAATATTTCTGTTGTAGTTGACATACGGCTGACCCGTCTGCCGGTAATCTGGAATCGCCTCGCCATTGACATCCCATGCCGTTGTCTGGATTGCTATGGCATAAGATCCATCCATTGCTTCTGTTATGGTATAGGTCGACGGCTGCATATACCATGTATTATGGTTAGAGGCTGCCGTACAGAATGTCTTGGCGTTGACATTACACCACGCTTTTGGCAGGTAATAATCATAGCTGGCATAGTTCTGCTGATTGTAAATGTCTACTATGTTCTGTGAATATCGTCCTCCCGATGGAAGATTCTTATATTCCAAACCATCATGAACATCCTCAAAGCTACCATCCGGAAGCTGCGAACACTTTTCCGTGTGAATAGCTACAGGAGCCATGAAATGTCCTGCCGCCGACTGCGGATCATACAATGTTGCTGTCAGCCGATAGTCACTGTTCTCATTAAGTCCGCCGATAATCACTATTCCTTTTTCAGGCTGCCTTGCTATAAGCTGTGTCTGGCTTCCGTTCACATAGATATTGACCATGGATGCTATGACCTCCGTCAGATCCGGATGCTCGGCATTGATTTTCAACACGGCGAGTTTGGCATAAGCATCGGCTTCAAACGAAAACTCCGGAGAAACTATGTCAACGGTTGTCCGGACTTTCTCTTCGCCACAATAGGTCACACGCATTTCCGCACTGCTGTTCTTTATTTCCGGCAACTTCAATGTCAGAATCCATTCACCCGAGTTGTCCTCCAGTCGATCTGCCGACAATATCTCGACAGGCGTCCATTCGGCCGGCGATCCAAGCAGGATATCAACATTCAGGTTTCCGGTTATATCACCTCCATGTGACAGCACCTTCATCCGGGCTACATTGACCCCCATGAGCACATCCGAAATTTCAATCACCGACAATTCAACCGGTTCTATATCTATGTTCATTGTCTCGGCTCCGGATGTACGTCCGTAGTCACCTTCCGCAATCAGCGAGAAACGCTGCATATCGCCGGATGAACGCATATTCCTGATCGCGTCCGACAGATCGATTTCCGTTATCGACGTTCCCCTGCCTGACAATCTCAGTCCCATAGTCATCATCTGATCAAGAATTTCAGAAGATGCTGTGACAAGATCTATGCTTGCCGGCCAACCTTTGGCGAGCAAAGCCGGAGCGTGCGTTGTCAGAACCAGCGACCTCAGACTTCCATCCGAAACGCTGAAACCTGTTTTCTGCTCGGGAGCGGTTCCCTCCGCCACCTTCAATGTCTCGCCCGAAGCAAACCCCAATGGAGTGATCGCCGGTGGGGTCGCCGCAAGGAATTCAGGTGTCAGACGGATTGTCCGGTCGAATTCCGACAGCATATCATCAAATGAAACCTTCACCTCCGCCACACCGTCAGCTCCTTCCGAAGCATCAACCGTCACATTATAGAGTGTTATAGCCTGAGCGGATGGCAGCACAGCCGCCAGAAAATCCACCTGATCTCCGGTTTCGGTAGTCAGATCGACATACACGTTAATATCATCAGGGCGCAGAAAAGCGCATCGCTGCTCAGTCGACGGATAAGGAAGGTAGATTCCACCGGATGAATGGAGAACAGCCTTCAGTTCAGGAAACATCGCCAAAGCCTCCGGTGTGTACGACATCGACACAACGGCATTGGCAATCCGGCACTCAAGTGGCAATTCGTAACTCTCTCCGCTGACAAGATTGACCGAACGGCTTCCATAGATACATGGTCTGTCAAAGCCCTCATTTTCTATTGAACCATAAAATGCCTCTACCTGATAAATACCCGGGCGCAACGGCTCTCTGCGTGGATATGCATTCACATCCTGCCATGTCCCGGAATAGAGACCATCATTGCTCGTGAGCCGGAATGAAAGTAGCGCCGATGCTATATCATCGGGAACGATTTCTGACGCATCCCGACCATCTACAGTCCGGACCGACAGATCGATAGTCACCTGCGGATCTATGAAAGCCGAACCGAAAAGCTCCACAACCGTCTCCTGCTGACATGCCGATACCACGAACGCAATAGCCGCGTAAACAGCCATGCGCACCGCAGAAAAACCATATATTTTGTAGAACATCTTATCCATTGCATAAGCCGGGCCGACCATGGTCCGACACGTTAACACAATCCCCTACAGGATATGCATTTTAATAAATTTTGTGTAAAGATAATATCTTTTCAGGTAACGACGCTGTACAAGCCACTTAAAATTAGTTAATCAACTTCCATCATAATCTTTATCAATATTTTTTGGTTAATTTTGCCGGTTGTTTAACAATAGGACAATTTACTGACATAAAAATGAAATTCAGACTCACCATAGCCGCTTCCATCATTGCAGCATCAACATTATCAGCTTCCGCATGGGACTTGAAAGAAGCTCTCGGTAACCTCAAAAGCGGCGACAGCTCATCATCCGTAACCGACGCCATATCTGGTGCACTCGGAGGCATTCTGTCAACCGGAAAAATAACCGTCGAGCAACTTGAAGGCACCTGGAACTACTCGGCTCCTGCCGTTACTTTCAAAAGCGACAATCTGCTGAAAAAAGCAGGCGGAGCTGCGGCTTCAGGGGTGATCGAAAACAAGCTCGCCCCTGTCTATAAGACTACCGGTCTCGACCAGCTGACCATGACCATCGACAAGCAGGGTGCATTCAGCATGAAAGTGCGCGGAATCACCCTAAAAGGCACTATTCAAGCCGTTGAGGATGAAAGTTCGCAGGCCAATTTCAAGTTCACGTTCAGCGGACTTGGCAAAAGCATCGGTGGCATCAACGCCTACATTGAAAAAAACATCACCGGATCAATGACCCTCACTTTCGATGTGTCAAAGCTGATCACGATAATGGAAAAGATCAGTTCTGTGACCAACAACTCTACCATCTCAACTCTATCAAAGACCCTATCGAGCTACGATGGCCTCTGCGCCGGATTTGAACTGAAAAAATAAAAAAGCGCAACCCCCGGATATGATTGCGGCATCAATCGTCACCTACAACACCGATTCCGAAGAATTGGCAAGATGCCTGCGCTCTCTCGATCCCGGGATATTCAACTGCATATATGTGGTCGACAACTCCTCGTGCAAAGCGACGGAGGACACATGCCGCCGTTTTCCAAACACTGAATATATCCCGTCTGAGAACATAGGCTATGGTGCGGCCCATAATATCGCGCTGAGAAAATCACTCGCATTGCGCTACGACTACCATCTCGTTCTGAACCCCGACATCGAGTTTTCACCGGCCGCCATCGGAAAAATCATCCGCTATATGGATGCCAACACCGATATCGGTGCCCTCCAGCCTATCATCCTCAACCCCGACGGGTCAATGCAGTACACGGTTCGACTTCTACCCACACCCATGGATCTTATCCTGCGACGTTTCCTCCCGGAATGGATATGCCGCCGTCAGCGAGACCGCTACGAACTGCGCCACATCGATCATTCCGAAACGTTCAATGTACCCGTAATCCAAGGCAGCTTCATGTTCCTGAGATGCTCAGCCATCAACAAAGTCGGGCTGTTCGACGAACGTTTTTTCATGTACCCGGAGGATATCGACCTCACCCGACGGATCCACCGTCATTTCCGCACTGTTTCGTTTCCCGACGTCACCGTGATCCATGACCACCGCGCGCAGTCCTATCACGATCCTCGTCTGCTAAGGATCCACATTGTCAACATGATCCGATACTTCAATAAATGGGGATGGCTGTTCGACAGCGAACGACGCCGGTTCAACAGCCCCCTGATAAAAAAATAGACGGCACGCTAAGAAATGCGTGCCGTCCAGGTGTCTCCGGCTGCTGTCCGGAGCTATCGTCATTTTAGAGTATATTCCACCGGCATCTGATTCGAATAACCGGACGCTGCTGACGGGATATCGGTAGAATCCGCAACAACATTGAACCTGACTCCGACCACTGCCGAGGCAAGGGCACAGCCCTCTTCCGCCACATTCATGGCCACTGACAGATTATGCTGACCGATGCTCAGACCCTCCGTCACAATTGGTATTCTCTCGTAGGGCGATGCTACCAGTCCAGGCATCCGTCCGTCGACATAGTATGTCACCAGACCGGCTATTGTTGCCTCATGGTCTGTATTGACCGCCTTCACGGAAATTCCGTCGATATAAAGCGTATCCGGCTTGACCACATACACCTGCGAACCTACCACGGTTCCGTTGGTATAAGAAAACGTTATGTCAACTTTCGGAAGGTTATCATCATCGTCGCACGACACTGCCAATCCCAGCAGCGGAAGTGCCAATAACAGAAATAATAATTTTTTCATAGCTAAATTAAGAAGTTATTGTGTGTCTATTTATCAGTTACTGAACACCAGTTCATCATCCTTCACATCGATCACTATCGGGCGTTCCTTGTCAACTTTCTGTGCAAGAATATCTTTCGACAGACGATTGAGCACAAGGCGGTGGATTGCACGTTTGACAGGTCGGGCACCGAACTCCGGATCATAGCCTTCTTCGGCAAGATATTTCAACGCCGCCGGGGTAACCTCCAGATTGACGCCATTGACCGACAGCATCTTCTGGATGCTTCTGATCTGCAAGCCTACAATCTCCTCGATCTCCTTCTCATTGAGTGGCGTGAACATGATTGTCTCGTCGATACGGTTGAGGAATTCCGGACGGATGGTCTGTTTCAGCATATCAAGAACCTCCTGTTTCGTCTTTTCCACAACCTCATCATGATTCTCCGGCGTCATCTTGGCGAAATTGTCGCGGATCACCGACGATCCCATATTCGACGTCATGATGATTATGGTGTTCTTGAAATTGACCAGACGACCCTTGTTGTCGGTCAGACGGCCATCGTCAAGCACCTGAAGCAGAATATTGAACACATCAGGATGGGCTTTCTCGATCTCATCGAAAAGAACCACTGAATATGGTTTACGACGCACTGCTTCCGTCAACTGTCCGCCCTCATCATATCCGACGTATCCGGGAGGCGCTCCGACAAGTCGGCTCACGGTATGCTTCTCCTGATATTCACTCATATCGATACGGGTCATCATGTTCTCATCGTCGAACAGATATTCGGCCAAAGCCTTGGCAAGTTCCGTTTTGCCCACACCTGTCGTGCCGAGGAATATGAACGAGCCGATCGGTCGGCGTGGATCATTCAGTCCGGCACGCGACCTGCGCACGGCATCGGCAATGGCGCGTATCGCTTCTTCCTGACCTACAACTCTGTTATGAAGTTCGGCCTCAAGATGCAACAGTTTCTCCTTCTCGCTCTGAACCATCTTGTTGACAGGGATTCCGGTCCAGCGCGAAACGACATCGGCAATATCTTCCGCATCCACCTCTTCCTTGATCAGAGCCTTTTCACCCTGCATCATTTTAAGCTGCTCCTGGATCTCGGCATTCTCCCGTTCCTTCTCCTGGACTTTAGAATAGCGGATCTCGGCCACACGGGCATAATCGCCCTCGCGTTCAGCGCGTTCGGCATCAAAGTTCAGTTGCTCAATATCGATCTTGTTCTGCTGGATACGGTTGATCAGATCTTTTTCGGCTTTCCATTTGGCCATGTACGACTTCTCCTCCTCCCGCATTTCGGCAAGATCTTTTTCAATATCGCGCACTTTGGCCTCATCGCCCTCTCGCTTGATAGCCTCACGTTCGATCTCTTTCTGTGCTATCATTCGTGAGATCTCATCAAGAGCCTGGGGCACGGAATCAATCTCCAGACGAAGTTTCGACGCTGCTTCATCCACAAGGTCAATGGCCTTATCCGGCAGGAATCGATCGGTAATATAACGCTCCGAAAGCTGCACGGCGGCAATAATCGCCTCATCGCGGATCCTCACTTTATGATGGTTCTCATACCGCTCCTTCAAGCCTCGGAGAATAGCTATGGCGCTCATCTCATCAGGCTCGTTGACCATCACCTTCTGGAATCGGCGTTCGAGAGCCTTGTCTTTCTCAAAATATTTCTGGTATTCATCGAGAGTGGTGGCACCGATACTTCTGAGTTCGCCACGTGCCAGTGCAGGTTTGAGGATATTAGCTGCGTCCATCGCACCCTCACCCTTTCCTGCGCCCACAAGTGTGTGGATCTCATCAATGAACAGGATGATCTCGCCATCGCTCTGGGTCACTTCATTGACTATGGCTTTAAGACGTTCCTCAAACTCTCCCTTATATTTTGCACCGGCGACCAGAGCACCCATATCAAGCGAGAAGATCTGCTTTGTCCTCAGATTCTCAGGAACATCACCACGCACGATTCTCTGGGCCAAGCCCTCGGCAATTGCCGTTTTACCGGTTCCCGGCTCGCCGATAAGCATTGGATTATTCTTTGTTCGGCGGCTGAGGATCTGCAAAACCCTGCGGATCTCATCATCTCGGCCTATCACCGGATCGAGCTTACCTGTTCTGGCTCGCTCATTAAGGTTGATGGCATATTTCGACAAGGAATTATATGTTTCCTCTGCACTCTGGTCGGTAGCTTTCTTCCCTTTGCGAAGTTCTTCTATCGCGCTTTTCATCTCGCTCTCGCCCATGCCACAATCTTTCATGATGGCCGATGCCGGAGAATTGACTTCAAAAAGAGCAAGCAACATCGCCTCAAGAGTAACATACTCGTCACCCTGTTTTTTGGCAATATCAAGAGAACGCTGGAGAACGTCATTGGAATAACGGCTGAGATATGGTTCGCCGCCTCCCGAAACTTTCGGCAGAGAGGCAAGTTCCTTGTCAACGGCATCCGTCAGCCTGGCTATGTTAGCACCGACTTTGGCGAAGATAAATTTCACAACCGACTCACCCTCCGAAAGAATCCCCTTCAAAAGATGGATCGGTTCAATGGCTTGATTACCATTGGCCTTAGTGATCTCAAACGCTTTCTGGACAGCCTCCTGCGATTTGATCGTGAAATTATTGAAATTCATAATATTTTGGATAAATAGTTTTACTTTCGTTTATATACGTCTAACAATCCTCGGGGCATTAATGTTTTTTTTGACCCATTTTTGACGTGTTTCAATGTTTATTGTTAATTTTGTGATGCAAAGAACGTGCCAAACAACAAACATACTGACAAGACAAATGAAAAAATTTCTCATAATATTATCCCTGCTCATCGGATCCATGTCCGCCATGGCGCAGGATAACAACACTTTCTTCCAGCTTCCGGTGATCCCGGACAGTCTGCAGAACCTACAGGACCGCACGGATTTCATGGTGACACATTACTGGGATTTCTGCGATCTGAACAAAGCTTTCTCGTCACGCGACAAAATGGCTGAGGCATTCGACACCTACCTGTCATTCATGCCCTACGCATCGGCAACCGTGGTATATGCCGGAGTCGATAATTTCATGAAGAAAATCGCCAAGAAACCGGCGAATGTCCTTTTCATCGGCGAGCTGGCCGAAAACAAGCTCTACAGTGACTCAGCCGAGATACAGAGCGACGAGCTTTTCCTGAGGTTCGCTCAGGCAATCGTCGACAATGGAAAGGTTGACAAAGCATCAAAAATGCGCTATCGCCACCTCGTAGAAGTCCTGTCAGGAAGCCAGCCCGGCCAGATTGCCCGACCGTTCAGCTACACCGACCTCTACGGCACCCAGGGAACCTTTGCTGTCGACACCACCAAGATATGCACGGTGCTCTTCTTCAACGACCCTGATTGTTCCGACTGCAACATGGCACGCATACGCCTTGATGCCGATGTCAAGACACGCATGCTTGTGGAAGGTGGAAAAGTCGACATTGTCAGCATCTACGCCTCCGACCCTGATCAGAACTGGACCGAGCAGGCCATGAACTATCCAAAAGAATGGCTCACGGTAGCATCCGAGCAGGTCAATGACCTATACGACATGCGCCACACCCCGACATTCTACATCCTCAACCCCAACGGAGCAATCCTCGCCAGAACTCCGAACGTGACGGACATTATTGCCGTCATGTCACATCTAAAATAAGCTAACCAGACTCATTTACAGCCAAATATTCAGATTATGAAAAAAGCAGCTGACATTATGTCACGGATATTCCTCCGCTTCACGGGCTATACATACAGCAACATGGCCCGTCTTTTCATGCGCCTTTTCGTCGGCATCATGTTCATGCAGTTCGGAATCCGCCATCTGGTCAATTATTCAGAACTCAGCCCCGTGTTTCCTACCATCTTCGGAATGGAACCCCAGACATGTCTTATAATCATGATCGTGATCGAGATTCTATGTTCGCTGCTGATTATGGTTGGATTCTTCACCCGGTTAGCGACCATACCACCGATCCTTTCAATGCTTGCCGCAGAGTATTACATTTTACATGATCTTCTCCCCCACACATACATCTACGGCCTCAACAGCACCGATCCCGGCTATCTGCCTATCATGTTCATAGGCATCTACCTCTTTATCCTTCTCGCCGGGCCGGGAAAAATCTCTCTCGATTATTTCATATCCATTTTCATCATCTCTCGTCAGGGACGTGACGAAAAGGAGGAACTCGACGAAGTATAACTACAGGATTCATGAAGATTGCAGTGCTCATATCAGGTGGCGTTGACAGCGCAGTGGCCGTACACAGACTTCTGGAACAGGGCCACGACCTGCACCTGTTCTATATCCGCATCGGCCTTGATACGGATGAAGGCGATTGCTCGGCGGAAGAAGATATAGAGATGTGCCGCTACATCGCCGCAAAATATAAACTGCCGTTTGAGGTGGTATCTTTGCATCAGGAATATTGGGATAATGTAATGGAATATGCCCTACGCACAGTGCGTCAGGGTCTGACACCAAATCCCGACATCATGTGCAACAAGATGATCAAGTTCGGATATTTCGAACAGCGCTGGGGGCATGAGTTCGACAAGACAGCCACCGGGCACTATGCCACAACACTCGACCTCGACGGTCGCGTGTTTCTCGGGACTGCGGTAGACCCGGTCAAGGATCAGACCGATTTCCTTGCAAGAATAGACTATAGCCAGCTGTCACATCTGATTTTCCCCATTGGTGATATGCCAAAATCGCAAGTTCGCGAAATAGCCATATCCACAGCAATGCCAAATGCTTATCGCCACGATAGCCAAGGCATATGTTTCCTTGGTAAAATCAACTACAACGATTTTATCCGACGGCATCTTGGAGAAAAGCCCGGGCCGATTGTCGAGATTGAGACCGGCCGGAAACTGGGCACACACCGGGGCTATTGGTTCCACACAATCGGTCAGCGCAAAGGGCTCGGACTGAGCGGAGGCCCATGGTATGTCGTGAAAAAGAACATCCACGACAATGTGATCTATGTCTCCAACGGTTACGATACTGAGCGTCAGTACGGACGGACTCTTCATCTCGACGAAATGCACTGGATCACACTCGATCCATGGAAAGACAATTGCCGCGACGTAGAGATCACCTTCAAGAACCGCCACATGCCCGAATTCATATCAGGTCGGCTGACACACCTCGGCGGCCTTGAATACGTCATCGAGAGTTCCCGCAAGGTCCAGGGTATCGCTCCGGGGCAATTTGCCGTGGTCTACGACCGCGACAGCCGCATCTGTTACGGCAGCGGCATCATAACTGGCCGCAACATTGAGAATGAGATTCAGAGTTAACCCTATAAACAACCAATAAGCTATGAACGAACGAATCCGGCTGCAAGTACTTGGTATATCATACTCCCAGATACAATCTGGAGCTTATGCGCTGATCCTCGCACAGGCCGGAGGCCCCTACAGGATACCTGTAGTGATCGGAGCTGCCGAAGCCCAGTCAATAGCCATGCGCATGGAGAGCATCACCCCTCCCCGTCCAATGACCCACGATCTCTTTGTCAGTTTCGCCCACGCATTCGGAGTTAAGCTCAACGAAGTGTTCATCTACCGCTTTGAGGACGGTATCTTCTCTTCGGAGCTGACTTTTACGGATGGCGACCGGACCGTCAGAATCGATTCCCGTACATCCGATGCTATCGCTATCGCGATGCGCACCGGAGCGCCTATATACACCACGCCGGAAATCCTCGATGAAACCGGATTTATAATGGAAGCACAGTCGGACGACGAAGAAGAGGATGAAGACGAACAGGCCGCACATGGCGCACCGACATTTTCCGATGACGATGACACCGACTCCGACAACAATACCATATCATCACAGCAACCTCGCCTGGAAAACTACACCATTGAAGAACTTGAACGCACATTGTCGCGCTTGATCGAGCAGGAGAACTATGAGGAGGCTGCAAAAGTCAATGAAATCCTTAAACACAAGAAAAACAAATAATATGTCAGCAATCAAAACAAAACTGGCTGCCATGAACTTTCTGGAGTTCGCAGTCTGGGGAGCTTACCTGACCTCGCTTGGTATATACCTCGCCGGTGCCGGGCTTGGTGACAAAATCTACTGGTTCTACACCGTTCAGGGAATTGTCTCGATCTTTATGCCGGCCATAATCGGTATAATCGCCGACCGATGGATACAAGCCCAGAAAATGCTTAGTCTGTGCCATCTGATAGCAGGAGCTGCAATGATGGCGGCGGCTTGGTATTGCCACACGGCCGGAGAAAACATAGAGTTCGGACCGCTATTCACATTCTATACTGTTTCTGTGGCATTCTTCATGCCTACGATCGGTCTTGCCAATTCCGTTGCCTACACGGCTCTCGGAAAAGCCGGACTCGACACCGTGAAGCATTTCCCTCCGATACGGGTGTTCGGCACCGTAGGATTCATTGCTTCCATGCTGCTGACCAACTTCGTTCAGATCGACGGTGTCTCGATGCAGAAAACATATTTCCAGCTTGTTTCATCCGGCCTGTTCAGTTTCGTTCTGGCATTTTACGCCCTGACAATGCCGAAATGTCCCACATCAAAAGCCACATCCACTTCTTTGGTCGACGCTTTCGGATTGCGCGCGTTCACTCTCTTCAAACAAAAGAAAATGGCTATTTTCTTCATATTCTCCATGCTTCTCGGTGTATCGCTGCAAATCACCAACGGCTATGGAACAACATTCATCAATGCCTATGAAAGTATTGCCGAATATGCCGACACATGGGGCGCACAGAATGCCACCGCGCTTATTTCGCTCTCTCAGGTCAGCGAAACCCTCTGCATTCTGCTCATACCTTTCTGCCTTAAACGTTTCGGAATAAAAGGAGTCATGATGATCGCCATGATTGGATGGGTGCTCCGATTCGGGTTCTTCGGACTCGGCAACCCGGGATCGGGAGTATGGCTGTTCGTTCTGTCAATGATCGTCTACGGCGTGGCATTTGACTTTTTCAACATCTCTGGCTCTCTCTACGTTGACAAGCAGACCGACCCCACAATGCGCTCAAGTGCCCAGGGGCTCTTCATGCTCATGACCAATGGCGTAGGAGCCACTTTCGGAACTCTTGCCGCCGGTCAGGTTGTAAACAATTACGTCTACTCACAACCGACAGCGGAAATGCAGATCTCCGGATGGCACACATCATGGTACATCTTCGCGGTCTATGCCCTTGCCGTAGCAATTCTATTCTGGTTGATATTCAAAGATGACGAAAAGCCTCGCATCACAACTGATAAAGCACTCACCGAGGAGGACATGACTATATGATCCAGTTTTATGCACCGGACATAGAGAAAACGCTGACACTGCCGCAAAGCGATTCGCAGCATTGCGTCAGGGTGCTCCGCATGCAGGCCGGAGACGAGCTTGAGGTGATCGATGGACGTGGCCACCGCTTCCGCTGCATACTCGTCGATGCCCATTCAAAACATGCCGCCTTGGAAATTGTGGAAAAGACGGAGATGCCGCTGTGCTGGTCTCAGCAGATCACGGTAGCTGTCGCTCCCACAAAGCACATGGACCGCATGGAATGGATGGTGGAAAAACTGACGGAAATAGGCGTCAACCGCATCATACCGCTATTATGCCGCCGTTCCGAACGCAAGGAGATAAAGACCGAACGTCTTGAGAAAATAGCAATCTCAGCCATGAAGCAATCCCTGAAAAGTGTATTGCCGGAAATATGGCCTATGACACCGGTAAAGGATGTGACATGCCGATTCAGTGAAGCCCAGCGTTTCGTGGCATATTGCGATCCCTCCATCCCACGGCTAAATCTCTGCCGTGAATATCAGCCGGGCAAGGATGCCGCTATACTGATCGGTCCCGAAGGAGATTTCGATCCGGAAGAGATCAGATCGGCCTTGGATCAAGGCTGGAAACCAATCTCATTGGGTGACAACCGTCTGCGCACAGAAACAGCCGCGCTTGTTGGCTGTGATACATTCCACATAATTGACCAACTGAATAACTTATGAACCATATGACTACCGACAAGATAATAAAAAGCCTCACTCCATCCGATAATTTTTTCCTGCTCGCCGGACCTTGCGTGATTGAGGGCGAGAAAATGGCAATGGAGATAGCTGAGAAAATCGTAGAGACAACAACAAGACTCAACATTCCATATATTTTCAAAGGATCTTATCGCAAAGCCAACCGTTCACGCATTGACTCTTTCACCGGCATAGGCGATATTGAGGCTCTCGGTATTCTCCGTAAAGTACGTAAGACTTTCGGATGCCCCGTTGTCACCGACATTCATGCCCCGGAAGAGGCGGAAATGGCAGCCGAGTTTGTCGATGTGCTTCAGATTCCGGCATTCCTGTGCCGTCAGACCGATCTGCTGATCGCAGCGGCACGTACCGGCAAGACCGTCAACATCAAGAAAGGCCAATTCCTGTCACCGGAAGCAATGCAGTTTGCCATTCAGAAAGTACGCGATGCCGGCAACCAAAATGTTGCCGTAACCGAACGTGGCGTAAGCTTCGGCTATCAGGATCTGATCGTTGACTATCGCGGAATACCCGAAATGCAAAAATTCGGATGCCCTGTGATTCTCGATGCCACCCATTCGCTCCAGCAGCCCAACCAGCCTAAAGGTGTGACAGGAGGTCGCCCGGATCTGATCGAGACCATAGCACGCGCAGGAATAGCCGTTGGTGTCGATGGCCTGTTTATAGAGACCCATCCGGAGCCATTGAAAGCAAAGAGCGATGGGGCCAATATGTTGCCGCTTGAACAATTGCCGCAACTTCTTGAACGTCTGACGGCAATCCGCGCTACCATAGCCGGCTTCTGATGCATGCCTACAGAGTCATATTACTTCTTTTGTCCCTCTGCTTCTCTGCGGTTGGATCCATTCATGCGATCCCTACCGAGAGTAAGACGGTGCAACAGATACTGCGCAAACTGGATTCAGAACTCGACAAACGAACTGAATATATCCGGCATAGACAAAGCAAGATCGATTCACTGGAGAATCTGAAACGCCAGAAACCGAAAGATCTCACTATAGCAAAAGAACTGGGGTCGTTATACTCATCGTTCAACAACGATTCCGCCCTATCAGTCACCACCAGAGCACTCCGCGAAGCGGAAGTTTCGGGTCAAGACTCTCTTGCGCGCTATTTCCGCATCAGCCTGACGGAACTGCTACCCCTTGCCGGTTTTATGGGAGATGCTCTCGACCTGTACAAGTCCATTGATCCTGACTCTCTGTCTACAGACGAAAGGATTCATTACTACAGCTGCGGCCGGCAGATGTACTCCTTCATGAGTTCCTACTATCATCGCTTCCCTGAGGCGGTCAAACACTATTCTGATCTCGCCCTTGATGCGCAACGCGAACTGCTGCAACTTCTTCCCTCCGGCAGCGACATACACGCCCTCAACCAAGGGGAATATTATTTCCTGACGGGACAATATGCGATCAGCGAAGCGATACTGAAAGAACTGACAGGACGCATAAGCGACGATGACAACATGTATGCACGCGCCCATCACATGCTCGCCGACATATACCGGAAACGCGGTTCGACCGACGATGTTATCTTCCATCTCGCCCTTTCGGCGATATCCGACACCCGTGGAGCGACACGAGAGGTCACATCGCTACAGGAATTGGGACAGATGATGTTTGAGTACGACGACATCGACCGCGCCCATGAATATCTGTATACTGCCCTGCGTAACGCTGTGGAATGCAATGCCGAGACCCGAATGATTCAGGTTGCCGAAGCAACCCCGATAATCGAGACAGTACATCAGCGCGAGCTGTCACAATCCCGTCATAGGATAGTGGCCGGCCTTTGCCTTATGGGGCTCACTATGGTGCTACTTGTAATTGTCCTGCTTGTTCTCCGCATAAAAATGCGTCAGATGAATACATTGCATCTACATCTTCAGGATGCCAACCGCACCAAAGAGGAATATATATCGCAATTCCTCAACCTCTGTTCAATCTACATGGACAAGCTGAAACAATTCTGTAATATGGCCAACAGAAAGATCAGCGCCGGGAAGGTCGACGATCTGTATCAGTTGACAAAATCCGGAAAATTCATTGAAAACCAGTCGAAAGAATTCTATGAAATTTTCGACAATGCGTTTATCCACATATATCCGGGATTTGTTGACGGCGTTAACGCTCTTCTGAAACCGGAATGCCGCATAGAGTTGCAACCGGGGGAACTTCTCAACACCGATCTGCGCATTCTGGCATTCATGCGTCTTGGCATTTCTGATACCGGCCGCATAGCCCAGATCCTGAATTACAGCGTCAACACCATTTATGCCTACCGTAACAAACTGAAGAACAAGGCTATCAACAGGGAAACATTCGAAGCAGACATTCAGTCGATCTAACCATTACACAACAGACGCTGATAGATATAGGCATCCGAATAGGACTCGCCGACACGGATCCATGAACGCAAACGTCCGCCAACTGAGTATCCAGCATCAGAAAACAACGTCCGCGATGACATGTTGGCTGCATCCACAATGGCCCATAATTGATGCAGTCCGAGATCTCGCCAGGCATAGTCACCGAGCAGCCGCAATGCCTCGGCTGCATATCCGAGACCTCTATGCGCCTTATCAACAACTATTCCCACTCCACACCTGCGGTTTATCATATCCGCATCGTAGAGATCAACCGCTCCGACCGGCATATTGTCCGCTATTCTGCAAATTATGAACCTGGCCTGACTATCGGCATACAGATCCGCGGTGTAGTCATTGACATATTTCCAGATCAGATGGCGCGACATAGGCGCACGCACGCCTGCCGACGACCATATATCCCGATCATTCTCCCATCGGAACATGGCATCCACATCATCGGGTTCCGGAGCCCGTAGATAAACGTTATCGCCGCAGATCATTGCTGAAAGGTTTCAGTGAAAAGAGTTCGCTGCAATAAGGAACGTCCGAGGGTCAATTCGTCCGTGTACTCAAGGTCATTCCCGACAGCCACACCTCTTGCAAGCTGTGTGATCTTCACATCTGTGTACGGAGCTAATTTCCTGAATATATAGAAATTCGTAGTGTCCCCCTCCATGGTTGCGCCAAGCGCAAGGATGACCTCACTGACAGATCCGTCAGCCACACGCGCCACAAGCGATTCAATCTCCAGTGCATCCGGCCCTACGCCGTCCATCGGCGATATTACTCCCCCAAGCACATGATATAGCCCTGTGTACTGGCGAGTGCGTTCAATACTCATCACATCATTGACATTCTCAACAACACAAAGCACAGAGCGATCACGCCTTGGATCGGAACAAACCGGACATAGCTCAGCCTCCGAAATATTATGACACATCCTGCAATATGTTATATTCCGCCGGAGATCAATTATCGACTGGCCAAGAGCAACGCTTTCGTCAACATCTCGTCTCAGAAGATGCAATGCAAGACGCAGAGCCGTCTTCCGCCCTATGCCGGGCAGACGCGACAGCTCTGTGACCGCACTTTCAAGAAGTGGTGAGGCAAATTCTTCCGACATCAGTGCTTATTTGCCGAGGGTGGAATAATCACGGCCATAACGCAGCATCTGATCCATATAGCCCTCGCCATAGCTGATATTGATATCTACAATCTCGCCATCAGCACCGAGGACGGGGGTGTAGACCGGATTGACAAATCCCTTGTAGGGTGCGATGGAAAGATGCGCATAGCGATCAAGAATCTCTTTATGGAGTGTCGGATCCACTTTCACACCATAGGTCTCTACGAGTGCGCATCCGGCATCATAGTCACCCTCCGATTTGATACGCTGTATCTCATAGAGCAGCTGTCCGAACAAATCGCGGAGTTTTTCATAATCATTGATCCGGATATAAGTCTTGCCATCAGCCTTGTAGACTTCAATCACATTATCAGCTTTACCCTTCTCAAGAGCCCATTCCGCAATGAGCTTGCGATTGCGCATGTGGGCTTCCTCAACATCCTTGCCCGGCTCAATACGCATCAGCTGTGTCATCAGGCCATTGAGAATATATTTATAATATTGGGCCTTGTAGGCTTCGGGGCTGTCAATAAGACCAAGTTCGATCAACTTCGGATCGGCGAGATAATAGAGCGCGAAAAGGTCGGCACGGGCTTCCTCAAGCGCAGAGCCATAGGCTTTAAGCGCGTCGGGATCAACGCCGGGCAACAGGCGACCCGATGCGTGGCCGAGACATTCATGCAGATCCGTGTGAAGATTATCGGTCAGGAACAGATATTTGTCCATAAGCTCACGCATCTGCTGATCGGGCACGAACTCATCATTGAAGCCATCACCATGCGAAGCCTCATCGTAAGCCTGGGTGATATTTTCAATTGTCACGGACTTGGAGCCATGGGTAGCACGGATCCAGTTGGCATTCGGGAGGTTGATGCCGATAGGTGTTGCCGGATAGGAATCGCCGGCAAGAATAGCCGCTGTGATCACTTTCGCAGTAACGCCCTTCACTTCATCTTTACGGAAACGGGGATCCACAGGCGAATGTGATTCAAACCACTGTGCATTCGATGAAATAACCTCTGTGCGATGTGATGCGTCGAGATTCTTGAAGTTGACTATCGACTCCCAGTTACCGGTCATGCCGAGAGGATCATCGTAGGATTCAATGAATCCGTTGATAAAATCAACCTGCGAGTCAGTGTCGTCAACCCAAAGAATTGAGTATGTGTCGAAATCTTTCAGATCGCCGCTACGATAGTACTTAATCAACGCCTCGATAGTTTTGCGTTGTGCATCATTCTCGGCATACTTGGCCGCTTCTTCGAGATTTTCCACAATCTTTGCAATGGCCTCTGAATAAAGTCCGCCCAGATGATATGTCTGCTCTGTCACTTTCCCATCAACCTTTGCCACACGTGCGTTCAGACCGTATGAAATCGGTGTTAGATCCGTCGTATCCTTTATGGCTGCATAATAGTCCTCCACCTCTTTCTGGGTAACACCCTCATAAAGATTTGTGGCCGACGTCAGGATAAGATCCGCGCCCTCAGCCTGATTCACTTTCTTTGCCATGAACGAGGGATCGAAGACAACACGCATCAGATCTTCAAGATTTGCAGGTTGCTTGTCAGCCGGAAGTTTCTTCACCTCTCCTTCAAGGAAACTGCGGTCGAAACCGGGAATAAATTTATCCATCGAATAGTGATGGTGGATTCCGTTGCCAAACCACACTTGTTTCAAGTACAATTCAAAAGCCTTGAACTGGGGATCCTCGCGTGAGCCATTGTAGTTTGTATAGACTGCCTCAAGCAGCGGACGGAGCTGGAGATTATACCGGTTGTTCTGATCCCAAAGGATATCACGCCCGTATATAGCGGCTTGCGTCAGATAATAGACCAGTTTTTTCTGATTTAACGAGAGCTGTTCGAAACCGGGCACTTTATAGCGAAGAACCTCGATATCGGCGAATCGGTCAACCACATATTCGAACGGCTTGTCGATGTTGTTTGTCGATGTCATAGCATTTGCTGAAATTGCGATGGCAAGTGCTGAACCTGCCAGTGTGGATTTTATAGTCATAGCGGTGTCTTTTTATTCAATGTATAAAACGAGTCCTTTAAGATATTCTCCCTCCGGATGATAGATATTGACCGGATGATCGGCCGGTTGCGTCAGCTGATGAAGGATTCTCACCCGTCGGCCTGTCTGTGCCGCCGCCGAGAATACCGCAAGCCGGAATTGCTCCTTGGTGATAGCCTGCGAGCAGGAGAATGTGAACAGGATACTGCCTGACGGCATTTTCTCCATAGCCTTGGCATTGAGTCGCTGATATCCACGGAGCGCATTGCGGATCGCGCTGCGGTGCTTTGCAAAAGCCGGGGGGTCGAGCACCACGAGATCGTAGGCTCCGGATGGCATATCGGCCAGATATTTGAACGCATCAACGGCAAAAGCCTCGTGAGGTGCGTCTGGTCCGAAGTTGAGATCTACATTGGCCTGTGTCAACGCAACAGCCTTGGCCGACGAATCAACCGAGTGAACAAGTTCCGCACCACCCTGCAAGGCATAGACGGAGAATCCGCCGGTGTAGCAGAACATGTTAAGAACCTTGCGTCCCTTGGCAAAACTGCGGAGAAGCGATCGGTTATCACGCTGATCCACAAAAAATCCTGTTTTCTGCCCCTTGAGCCAGTCAACATGGAATTTCAGCGAATTCTCAACTGCCACATCCGTATCATATCCTCCTATGATATAATCATTCTGAGGATCAAGCGCGGCTTTATAGGGCAATGTTGTCTCTGATTTATAATACACGTTGCGTATACCGATCTCCGGCAGATCGACAAGCGTTTCCGCTATTATCTGACGGGCATAGTGCATACCGGGTGAATGAGCCTGCAGAACGGCTGTCGAGCCATAGACATCCACGATCAGTCCCGGCAGGAAGTCACCTTCCCCATGAACGAGACGGAACGCATTATTATCCGGCCGGATCAATCCGAGCGACAATCTGAGCCGGGCGGCCTGCATAAGCCGTGAGCGATAGAAGTCATTGTCGATCCGGACATCCTTATCCGTGAGCATTCTGACGGCGATAGAGCCTATCTGATAATGCCCTGTACCGAGAGGCGAACCATCGGCAGCAACAACACTGACCGTGTCGCCCTCCTCTATTGATTCATCCATTGAATGGATCGCACCGGAAAACACCCAGGGATGAAACCGGCGGAGAGATTCTTCCTTTCCTCGAGAAAGCTGTATAATAGGATATTGCATGTTTTTTGATTGGTGTGTTACTCTTATTTGATTATGGCTCTCACTATATCGGCACCGTTGGCATAGAGCAATAAGGCGATCAGGAACATCATTCCGGCCATCTGCGCATATTCAAGAACTTTTTCATTGACTTTTCGGCGAGTGATAACCTCCCACAGAAGGAAAAGCACATGCCCTCCATCCAGACCGGGAATCGGTATCAGATTCATGAACGCGAGAACAACCGACAGGAATGCCGTGATTTCCCAGAATGAAAGCCAATTCCACCGCTCCGGGAACATTCCGCCGATCGAACCGAAGCCACCGATAGATTTTGCTCCCTCGGCCGAGAACACGTGGCTCATAGACGATATATAAGTACCGAGTGTCGTTGTCCCGATCTCCCATCCTTTGGGCACGGACTGGAACAACGTATATTTCTCAAACACCACTGGATATATATCTGTCAATGGTTTCAGATTGAATCCGAGCTTCCCGTCGGCTGAAGGTTTTGCATCAAGCGCGATTGCTTTTCCGTTTCTGCTGACGGTCACCGTCACCTGCTTTCCGGCATTTTTCTCAAGTTGCTCCTGCAATTCACGATACGATGGTGTCGGCACTCCTCCGACTCCCACTATCCGGTCGCCCTCTTCAATACCGGCATCGGCAGCCGCGCTGCCACCCTGCACTTTGTAGACGTAGACCGGCAGACGATAGTCCATGAACGATTCCTTTGTATCGTTCAGACGGAATATGAAATCATTGGGCAATGCAATCGTAACGGTATCACGTCTGACAGCAGTCTCTCCGGCCATCAGCACAGAATCTGACTCAGCCTTGCGCAACACCGTGACGGCCTTTGCGTCGGCTATCATATAGAGGCAGTCGCGCTGACCGAGATCGAGCTTTTTACCATCGGCAAGAATTGGGATGTCGCCATTGCGGAACCCTGCTTTCAGCGCGGCTTCATTATAATCCATACCCTCGGTGGCGTTTTCAAGCTGCACATACTTGTTCCCCCAATAGAATGCGATTCCGGCATAGATAATGATGGCAAGTATGAAGTTGAAAATTACACCGGCAAGCATGACCAGCAGACGCTGCCATGCCGGTTTAGCACGGAATTCCCATGGTTTCTCCGGCTGCGCCATCTGCTCCTTGTCCATGGATTCGTCAATCATACCGGCAATCTTCACGTAGCCTCCGAGCGGCAACCAACCGATACCATACTCAGTGTCGCGCCATGTGGCCTTTTCATTGCCATCCTGATCCTTCTCATTTTTTTTCTTCTTAGGCTTCCATTTGGCCAATGAGAACCAAGGATTGAAGAACAGGTAGAATTTTTCAACCTTTATGCCGAACATCCGGGCAAATATATAGTGGCCGAATTCATGTATTACCACCAAAAATGCAAGTGCAGCAATCAGCTGCGCCGCTTTTATAAGAAATGTCTCCATGTTTTATTTCTGCTTTTTTTCAATTATTTCCGTCGCCACGGCACGGGCTTCGGTGTTTACGGCAACAAAATCCGGGTATTCCGGACTTTCTATCCTATCGATTCTCTGCAATGATTCATCAATGACAGAGTATATATCCGTGAATCGTATCCTCCCTTTCAGAAAGGCATCCACAGCAATTTCATTGGCAGCGTTGATCACGCATGCCGTTGTACCCCCCTCGGCCAAGGCCCGACGCGCGAACGACAGACATGGGAACCGGGTCAGATCCGGCTCTTCAAATGTCAACGTGCGGTAATGGTCAAGCGTCAGTGGAGGCTCATCCGTGCGGTAACGGCTTGCATGCCCCAAAGCATACCGTATCGGCAGATGCATGTCGGGGATGCCGAGCTGCGCCTTGACCGCGCCGTCGTTAAACTGGACCATCGAGTGGATTATCGACTGGGGATGGACAACAGCCTCTATCCTCTCACCCGGAATGCCGAACAGCCATCTGGCCTCTATGATCTCAAACGCCTTGTTCATCATAGTGGCAGAATCAATGGTTATCTTGGCTCCCATGGACCAGTTGGGATGACGGAGCGCATCCTCAACCGACACCGACTGAAGTCTTTCGGCAGGAAGTTTTCGGAACGGACCTCCGGAAGCAGTGATGATCAGTTTGGAAACCGTCTGCGGATCCTCCCCGACAAGACACTGGTATATTGCCGAATGTTCTGAGTCGACCGGAAGAATCCGGGAGGTGGATTTCTCAAGAAGACGCGTGATCAGCTCTCCGGCCACAACCAAAGTCTCCTTATTGGCCAACGCTATCTCCTTCCCGGCCTTTATGGCCCGGATTGTAGGCGCGAGCCCACTATAACCCACTGTGGCCGTAACCACGGAATCAACATCATCGCGCTCCATGGCATCAGCCACCGCATCCTGTCCTGCGGCCACCTCGATTCCAAGCGGCTCAAGAGCAAGCTTCACCGCCTCATAGCGGCTCTCGTCGGCGATTACGGCAAGTGCAGGCCTATGAATGCGACATTGCTCCACAAGAAGCCTGTCATTTCTTCCGGCCACAAGAACCGTGGCACGGAACATATCTGGATAAGCAGCGATAACATCAAGCGTCTGCGTGCCTATAGAGCCCGTAGAGCCTAAGATCGCTATACGTTTTTGCTGTCTCACTTACAAGTAGAAAATGAATAGATCTATTATAATGCAAAGATAAGCATTTTCACGCAATAAACCCGTCCCACATATTATAATATCTGTTAAGCCCCATGGATAGGCGACAGCCCACTCATCCGCCTGCAATCCTCAACACAGAGGCTTTTCGGGCATATATCGACACATATTGCCTATGTAGCGATAAAGCCGAAAAAATTTAACTTAATTTGATTTTAGGACACACAAAAACACTAATTTTGCACGCCGAAAAACATTCATCACAAAAAAATTTAAAAAATTCTATTCATCTCAAAAACCTTTTTTTAGAACCCAATGTTATAAAACCATAAAACAGCACTCGACAGAGGGACTAAAAAAACGCTAAACGCAAATAAAACTAAATTCAAATATTGTTTCATTAAATTTACGAGAGAATGAAAACTAATTATTACTTAGCAGCTGCCGCAGCATGCGCGAGCATGCTTTTCTCAGCAAACAATGCTGCAGCACAGGAAACTGTAGTGGTAGAAGAAACCACAGTTACAATCGAACAACCCGTAGAATGCAAGACCCACTACTCTTCTTCTTGGCGCGACAACTGGTTCATCCAGCTCGGCGCAGGTGTTCAGGTGCCGTTCGTTGAAAAGGAACTTCCCGACGGAAGCGACAAGCGCAGAGTTTCTGCTGTCTATAATCTTGGCTTCGGTCACTGGTTCAGCCCATACCTCGGCTTCCGCATCAGCGGTATGTACGGCAAGATGCGCTACGACTTCATCCAGAAGAACAAAGCTCAGATGGCAACCGTAAACGCTGACCTTATGTGGGATATGACATCTTCAATCTGCGGTGTAAACCCATCACGTGTATTCTCTTTCATCCCGTTCGTTGGTATCGGTGGAACTTACACCTGGGACTTCACCAACGGCGCGCCTGAAAACGATGTCCGCCGCCACGACAACGGCATGCGTTCAAGCCAGTGGACTCTTCCCGTATCGGCAGGTTTCCAGCTTCGCTTCCGTCTCTGCAAATATGTCGACTTCTTCGCTGAAGCACGCGCTCAGTTCTATGGCGACAACTTCAACAACTACACCAAAGGCGATCCTATCGAAGCCAACATCACTGCTATCGGCGGTCTGAGCATCAACATCGGCGAACGCAATTTCCAGGCCTACAATCCTTGCGATTACCTTGGCTACATCAACCAGCTCAACGGTCAGGTCAACGATCTCCGTGGCGAACTCGCAGCAACAACAGCCGCTCTCGCAGCTGCCAACGCCCAGCTCCCCTGCCCCGAGGTTAAAGAAACCGCAGCAGCTCCCGTTGCAACCCCGATGCTTGCAGCTGTTCGCTTCAAGATCAACTCAGCCAAGATCTCCGAAGAAGAAATGGTCAATGTCTACAACGTTGCTGAATGGATGAAAGCCAACCCCAACCAGACCATCACCATCCAGGGCTACGCCGACGAAGACACCGGCACAGCAGCTTACAACCAGGAACTCTCTCAGCGTCGTGCCAACGCCGTAAAGGCCGCTCTCGAATCCTACGGAGTCAACGCTGCCAACCTCAACATGAAAGCATACGGCAGCTCAGCACAGCCCTACAGCGAAAACAATTGGAACCGCATTGTGATCTTCTCACAGCCGTAAACTGACAACCCATAACATAAATCATATCGGATCTCCGGCGCAATGGCCGGGGATCCTTTTTTTATTTTAACAACTCCGGATGCGATAATTCAGCTGTTGCATTTGTTTTTATATCAACAATGTATTAAATTTGCTATCAATATAAATCAGCATTCTTCGAATGCACAGAATTATTATTACGAAATTTCAAGTATAACAAATAAACTCCACCTTAAATTATGGAAACCAACAACGAACTGATGAAAACCGTAACGGAGAAAGCCAACCTCTGGCTCTCAGACGCTTACGATGAAGAAACACGCACCGAGGTTAAACGCATGCTCGAAAACCCCGACCCCACAGAACTCATCGACTCCTTCTATAAGGATCTTGAATTCGGCACAGGCGGTCTCCGTGGCATCATGGGCGCAGGATCAAACCGCATGAACATCTACACTGTAGGTGCCGCTACACAAGGTCTCGCCAACTATCTCAAGGAGGCATTCGCAGATCTGCCCGAGATCTCCGTTGCAGTAGGCCACGACGTGCGCAACAATTCTCGCAAATTCGCAGAAATCGTTGCCGATATTTTCTCCGCCAACGGCATCAAAGTATATCTTTTCGATGATTTCCGCCCCACTCCCGAACTCTCGTTCGCAATCCGCCATCTCGGATGCCAGAGTGGCGTGAACATCACTGCTTCCCACAACCCGAAAGAATACAACGGTTACAAAGCATATTGGGCCGACGGCGCTCAGATCATCGCTCCCCACGATGTCAACATCATTGACCACGTGAACCGCATCAATTCCGTCAACGATATCAAGTTCAAAGGCAACCCCGACAAGATCCAGATCATTGGCGAAGAACTTGACAAGGAATTCCTCGCAGCCATCAAAGGCCTGTCACTCAGCCCCGATGCTATCCAGCGCCATAAAGATCTCAAGATTGTCTACACTCCCATCCACGGCACAGGCGTCAAACTGATCCCCGACTCGCTCAGAAACTTCGGTTTCGAGAACATCATCCACGTTCCCGAACAGGATATAACCTCCGGCAACTTCCCCACCGTTGAATCCCCCAACCCTGAGGTTCCTTCAGCAATGGCCATGGCAATCGCGAAAGCGAAAGAGACACAGGCCGACCTGATCATGGCTTCCGACCCCGATGCCGACCGAATCGGATGTGTGCTCCGCGACGCCAAAGGTGAATACGTTCTGATCAACGGCAACCAGATCGTGATGATCCTGCTCAACTACATCATGACCCGTAACGCCGAACTCGGCCGTCTGACAGGCAACGAATATATCGTAAAGACAATCGTCACCACCGAAACCATCAAGTCGATCGCCGACAAGAACAATATCCGCATGTTCGATTGCTACACCGGTTTCAAATGGATCGCAGCCGTTATCCGCGACCATGAAGGCACCGCACGCTATCTTGGCGGTGGCGAAGAAAGCTACGGCTTCCTCGCCGAGGACTTCTGCCGCGATAAAGATGCCGTTTCAGCCATTTCCCTCATGGCCGAAGCTGCCGCATGGGCAAAAGACAAAGGCATGGACTTCCTCCAGATGCTTCAGGACATCTATATCAAATATGGCTTCTCACACGAAGAAGGCATCTCCGTTGTCCGCAAAGGCAAACAGGGTGCTGAAGAGATTCAGGCCATGATGAAACAGTTCCGCGAAAATCCGCCCCGTCAGCTCGGCGGAAGCGACGTTGTGACCATCAAGGACTACGACACCCTCAACCTCACCGACGTAAAAGCCGGAACCGTCACCAAACTTGATATGCCTACAACATCCAATGTGCTTCAGTACTTCACCGCCGACGGCACCAAGGTTTCAGTTCGCCCCTCAGGAACAGAGCCAAAGATCAAATTCTACATCGAAGTCCACGGCACCATGGCAACTGCTGCTGACTACGACAAAGCCAATACCGATGCCCTCGCAAAAATCGAGGCTGTCAAGAAAGATCTCGGCATCGCCTGACACCTCCCATTCGACTAATTTGTACAGACTCTAAATTATTATAATTTAGCCTTTTTTAAGGAGATTCCTTTCCGGGATCTCCTTATTTCTTTCTACATTGCCACATATTATCAAATACCATGTTTATGAAACGTTCTGCCCTCATTATCATCATTGCAACAGTAATTTCCTTGCACTCTGTTGCTGGAATAAAAGTAACTTCCGGAGTGAAATCTGACGGCACTTCATACCGCACCACTTCCTACATCAGATGCAATGGTCCGCTTGACGATAAAATTGATCAGTTTAAAATCAGCTTGAGCAGATATATCAGCGACAACCTTTGCGACACCTTATTTTCACTTGCCATTCAGCATAATTGCTCCTACTGCATGCCTGTTACAGCCGGAGACACTATGAGAATGACCACTAAAGACAGTAATCAATTACCGATCTTATTAGAATGCGATTCCATAACGCCATCCGGGAAAACACTAACCGGCGGATCAAGCGGAGGACTCACTCAACCGGGGACTGTAATAATTCCAATCCCGACAAAATTAGCACGGCAATACGTATGGCATTACTCATTAACCACTGCTCAACTGAGAGAGATCATATCAAGTGATATCACAAACATCCAACCGGCTTCAAACAAGAACAGTCCGGGAATTAAAATTGGTAAAAACCGGATGGTTAAGGCCATTTTAAAAGCATTAGAAAAGATCGACAGCAGGCAATCCCTGCCATAAACCTCAATAGAGTAACGCTGTTTCCCATAATTATTTCATATATTTGCAGAAACGAACTAAATGCCGTCCCAAAAGCGACAGAACATTAAACTATAATTTTCATATCATGATGCCCTGGTGGTTTTATTGTATTCAAGGAGTATTAGTGGTAATCCTATACGAACTGCTGAGACGCCTTCTTGGAAAATTTATCAAACGCGACTTTCTTCTTAGACTGACAACATTTGTGCTTACAATCGTTATCAGCATCGGGGTTTTATTGATCCTTTTCCCTGAGCCGAAAAATCAATAACACGCAACCGTCATACCAAACAGAAGCGACGCCCCCTTCGGGACATCGCTTCCTCATCCAACATTATGTAGTTTTATTCTTTCTGGAAAACTCGCTGTTATTTTTTGCGAGATTTTTTCTTACTTGACGCAGTAGATTTCTTGCGGGATTTCTTCTTGCCTACCGACTTCTTTGCCTTAGAGCGAACAGGACCATATTTCTGGGTTTTCTCGTAGGAACTCTTGTCAAACGTAAAGATATCCTTGTGGGTAACTCCATTTTCAAAATCTATTATCGCCGTCGGATTGATGGCAAGCCCCATGAAACGGGTCTCGAAATGCAGGTGAGGTCCGGTGCTTCGGCCTGTATTTCCACCAAGAGCGATCGGCTGACCGGCTTTGACATACTGATTCGGTTTCACAATGAATCTTGACAGATGGCCATAAACGGTTTCAAGACCATTGTCATGGCGGATCACCACATAGTAACCGTAACCCTTGGCTTCATATTTAGTGATACGCACACGTCCGTCGAATGCTGCCACCACAGTGTCTCCGACATTGAGATTCAGGTCAACGCCTTTATGAACGCGTCCGAATCTCGGGCGATAGCCATAACCCGATGTCATCTTTCCGGGGATCGGAGAAACGTAGCCCGACACATCGATATTGCGATGGCTCGGAACAGTCAAGCCGGCATAAGCGGTAGAGATGGTCTGGCATGACCAATTGTAATTGAACAGATCTTCATCTTCCGGACTAAGTTCCGGCTTCTGGAAGTTATTCAGGGCCTCAAATTTCATCTTGTTCAGGTCAACACCAACAGGACTCTGGTGAGAAATCAGACTGTTGTGCTGGTCAGCATGAGGTGCCGGCAGACGAAATTGAGCTTTTGCAGGAGAGGCAACCGCCATCATTGCCACAACGGCAACTGCCACGGTTGATAATTTCTTTACTAAATGCATTGGAGAAAGTATATTTATTTTTCTGTGTTTAGAGGTAATTTGATCAGGTTGTGAAATGTGTGATGTGGTAACAACTGGTATTTTTTCAGATCTCATCCGGAGCGTAAAGGAACGGCCTGTTCTTAGGCATCCATTCGATAACCTCACCGGGGTTGAAGAATCTTGCGATCTCCACCTCTGCATCCTCGATGCTCGACGATGCATGGACAATATTTTCTTGTCCGCTCAGGGAGAAATCGCCGCGTACCGTACCGGGCAACGCCTCGCGGCCATTGGTTGCGCCTGTCATCAGACGAACCACTTTGACAGCATCACGGCCCATCAGACACATGACGATAACCGGAGATGCCATCATAGAATCCAGAATCCAGGGGAAAAACGGACGGTCAACCAAATGAGCATAGTGTTCACGCAACACAGCCTCGTCGAGCTGCATCATTTTAAGTCCTGCTATAATTAGACCTTTCTGCTGAAAACGAGTAAGAATCTGTCCTACAAGACCACGCTCTATTGAAGAGGGTTTAAAGATGACCAGTGTTTTTTCCATGTTTTAGGATTTAATTACATTTCCATTAATCGGTATGCCAAAGATAGCAATAACCTGATGATGACCAAAATATTAACGAAACAAAAAAACTTAATTAAGTTAATTATTGTCAACCCCAACCACACAATAAACAGAAAATCAACACATTATATCCCAGTGCAAAAATTTCATAAAATTGAACTTTTTGCCTCATGGCGGCATTTTCACGAGTTAATTTGTGTAAAATTTTGTATTTTTAGAGCGACAAAAATTAACATTTAAATTCCCATTATTAGATCCGTTCCAAATAATTGATCAACTGATCATGCTCCAATCCACCGCTTTATCAAACAATTGCCTCATCTCTTTGACTATCGGCAATGATGCCGACGAATCAAGATAAGGATCCGACTCCAACAGATGCTCCGCCTCATTTCTGGCGGCTTGAAGTAGATCGCCATCCGATGCAAGAGAGGCTATTTTAAGATCTATCGGCATTCCGCTCTGGATAGTTCCCTCTATATCGCCGGGGCCTCGCATTTTTAGATCTGCTTCAGCAACCACAAAGCCATCTGTCGTCGTGGTCATTATCTCAAGACGCTTGCGTGTCTCTCGGGCTATGGCTGCTTTCGACATCAGCACACAATAGCTCTGCCCCTCGCCGCGGCCAACGCGCCCACGGAGCTGATGCAACTGCGACAGTCCAAATCGTTCGGCATTCTCTATAACCATTGTGGTAGCGTTGGGTACATTCACGCCGACCTCAATGACCGTTGTCGCCACGAGTATATCCGCCTGATGACTCGCGAAAAGATTCATCTGGTAATCTTTCTCCGCAGGTTTCATCTTGCCATGCACATATGCCACCCGGAAATGGCGGAAGGTCTCACAGATCTGCCGGTAACCCTCTTCAAGGCTTTTCATATCCACCTTTTCATTCTCCTTGATCAGAGGATAGACCACATAGACCTGACGGCCGGCACGAAGCTGCGCCGCCATCGACTGATAGACCTGCAGCCGCTTGTCTTCATATCGCAACACCGTGACAACAGGCTTTCTGCCGGGAGGAAGTTCATCAATGATCGACACATCAAGATCGCCATAAACAGTCATGGCCAATGTCCGTGGTATAGGAGTGGCCGTCATGACAAGCACATGTGGCGGTACGGCTGATTTCTTCCACATTCGCGCCCGTTGAGCAACACCGAAACGATGCTGCTCGTCGATCACCACAAACCCTAACCGCGCGAACTGCACATTATCCTCTATCACGGCATGGGTGCCGATCAATATATGCAACGACCCGTCCAGAAGCTGTGAGTGGATCACATCGCGCTGCTTCTTTGGTGTCGAACCGGTCAGAAGTTTGACATTGATCCCGAGCGGAGCCACCATTTTGCTGATTGTCTCGAAATGCTGCGTGGCGAGGATCTCGGTCGGAGCCATCAGACATGCCTGTGTCTCATTACCCAAGGCAAGCAGCATGCACATCAGAGCCACGAGCGTCTTTCCGCTTCCCACATCCCCCTGCAAAAGGCGGTTCATCTGTCGCCCCGTCTTCATATCCGCATGTATCTCTTTGATCACGCGTTTCTGGGCTCCCGTGAGAGGAAAAGGTAAGAAATCAAAATAGAAGCGGTTGAACAACTCTCCGACCCTGCTGAATCTATAGCCTCCCATTTTTGCCGCTCTTTTTCTGGAATAATTCAGAATATTAAGCTGCAAATAGAAAAGTTCCTCGAATTTCAATCGCCTGCGCGCCTCCTGCATTTGGCTGACATCCCGGGGATTGTGGATAGCCTCAAGTGCCGAAGCCTTGTCCATTAACCTCAGACGCATACGCATATCCCGTGGCAACGGATCTTCAATCGTGCGCCCATAACCCTGCAACAGCGTCTGAACCATTGAAAAGATCGTACGGGAGTTGATTCCCCGGTTACGCAACTGTTCTGTCAAAGGATAAACCCCACGCAACCCGGCTGAAGCCTGAACGGACTGCGGCGTATCTATCTCCGGATGAACCATGCTCCAACGGCCGGAAAACTCGGCAGGCTTTCCGAATACTACATATTCCTCACCCACCTTATATGTCTCACGCATCCATTTTATACGCCGGAACCATACAACCTCCATAGTCCCTGTCCCGTCGCTGAACAGCCCTACGAGGCGCATCTTCGCGCCCTCGCCATGAACAGTAAACGTAACGAAACGGCCTTTGACCTGCACGGCAGGCATCTCCGAATGGAATGAGTTAATGGTATAGAACCGTGAACGGTCAACATAATGTGTCGGGAAATGATACAACAGATCATACAGGGTCTTTATCCCAAGCTGCTTCGAAAGCATTTCGCCGCGCTTAGGCCCCACTCCTTTCAGATACATGACCTCGGTGGCTCTCAGTCGATCAATGCTCATAACATTCGCTCAACAATATCCAGATCTCCCGGGCGTGTTATCTTCATCAGGCAATCCGCGCCATCCACCAACGCTATGTCCGACCGTCCTGCGGCCTCCATGACCGACGCGTCATCGGTCATTGCCGGCTCAAACGGGCGCAGATATGCCTCGCGGAGATCTTCAAGACGAAATGCCTGTGGGGTCTGCACCGCGCGATATTCCGATCTGTCAACAGCCTCCGACCGTCCGTCGGGAAAAACTCGCCTGATCGAATCCACCACCGGCACACATGGCACCGCGCCATCATATCCCTGCTCCAAAGCTGCGATCAATCCCGTGGCAACCTCCGGAGTCAGCAATGGACGGGCGGCATCGTGAACCATTACTATGGCTCGCCGATCTGCATCCACCGGTATTGATTCTATCGCATTACGGACAGACTCCCAACGGGTCGAACCGCCGCCCACCACAACAGGTGAAGCAAAACCATACTCCCGGCACCATTCCGCCCATTGATCAATAAAAGCCTCCGACAATACAAGGCGCAGTTCAACTCCCGGCACCGCCTCCCTCACTCGCTCAATTGAAGTCATCACTACCGGACGGCCCTTCATCCGACAGAACTGTTTGGGCAATTGAGCGCCGAAGCGGCTGCCGGAGCCTGCGGCCACTATGATCGCATATATCTTTATGTCTGCTCTTCCAACAGCCATAGTCCCGAGTTCAATTCTTGTTCAACAATCTATTGTATTCATTGTCGTCGGAGATCAGCCTCAATGCCTGTTGATAGACTTTGTTATCCTCATTGACAACCCTATAGTATGTTGATTGTGTGAACAGATCGCGACCTATTATTGCCTTGACGATACTTTTTATAGTTGGAAGAGCTTTTTCATAGCCTTCCTGATTAAACTCCACGCCCTCTTTTGCTGCATAGTCGCGGAACTGGCCGAGAAGCTGATCATCAACCGTAAACTTCTCCACAAACAGATCTTCGTTCTTATATAGTTTCTTAAGTTCCTTCCGATGCTGGTCAATATAATTGACACAGAAGGAATTGTAGACTCCCTTGGCAAGAAGATCCCTTGAATAGCTGCTTGTGCCTGTCGTGTCAAGCGCCACAAACAGATCCGGCATCACACCACCGCCACCATACACCGTGCGGCCGTTTCTAAGGGTTTTATACTGCTCGGCTGCATTGACATGAACAGAATCCGCATTTGTGAGTTCTCCGCTGTTGAGCCTGTTCAATATATCGTTTTCGTACGCATCCTCTCCATCGGCATAAGGCTTCTGGATGCATCGGCCTGACGGAGTATAATAACGGGCTACGGTCAGACGGATCATCGAGCCGTCGGGAAATGGGAACGGACGCTGCACAAGGCCCTTGCCGAATGTTCGGCGGCCTACGATCAGGCCTCGGTCGTTATCCTGCACTGCTCCGGAAAGGATCTCGCTCGCTGAGGCGGAATACTGATCAACCATGATCACTATCTTACCATCTGTCAGTCGCTTCACCGCTCCGGCTCTATACTCCTTGTAAGGCGACTTGTCACCCTTTGTATAGACAATCATGTCGTCCGTGTTGAGCAGCATCTCGGCAAGCTCTGTAGCTGCATTGAGATAGCCTCCGCCATTATACTCAAGATCTATTATCAGATCTTTCATACCCTGTTTCTTCAATTCCTTGACAGCATCGCGCACTTCCTCGGCGGTTTTCTCAGCAAAACGGCTGATCTTTACATATCCCACTCCCGGGGCTGCCATATATGACGCATCGACACTGTAGATCGGTATGTCAGCTCGGGTTATGCGGAAATCGATCACATCCTTCTGCCCGGGACGGAGCACCTTGACATTGACCTTAGATCCTTTTTCTCCACGCAGAATCTTGATGATATCGGCATTTTTCTTCTTGACTCCGGATATGAGAGTGTCATTGGCCGAGAGGATTCTGTCGCCGGCAAGAATGCCGACCTTTTCCGATGGGCCTCCGGCCACCGGCTGTATCACGTAAAGCGTATCATTCAGCATATTGAACTGGATGCCGATGCCCGAGAAATTGCCCTGCAACGGCTCAGTCAGCTCTCGTGTCTCCTCCTGATCGGAATACTGCGAATGAGGATCCAGCGTCTTGAGCATCGCACGGATGGCCTCCTCCGCAATGCTGTCACTGTTTATGGAATCAACGTAGAACGACTCCACGATTTTCCCTGCATAGCGCAGTTTGTTATCTATAGTCATCTGCCGGGCGGTAATAGCCGAGGTGCCAACCAACGCAGCGGCAAGAAATAATATCGTTTTTCTCATTTTCCAAGAATATTTATCAAACAACAAAATCGGCCACATCACGGCCATAACGCGTCAGCTCCCTGACCATACTTGAGCTGACCATCGACAGCTCCGGTTCAGCAAACAATATGACGGTATCGAGTCCCGAGATCGCCCGGTTGATATCGGCAAGATTACGCTCATATTCATAATCGGCAACAGATCTCACTCCTCGTAAAAGCCAGCGTGCGCCGACTTTTTCCGCCGCATCAACCGTCAATCCGTCCCATGTCATCACTTCGACACGATCGCCGGCCTGTAGCTTTTCACGCAATCTGTCGGCCAGACCATCGGCCGACTGACGGCCTCCGGGTTTCGATTCATTGATTCCGATTACAACGACCACCCTGTCGAACAGTTCAAGCCCTCGTCGCAGTATTGAGAGATGCCCTGTTGTGAATGGGTTGAACGACCCGGCATAGAGAGCCGTGCGAACTATATCAGGAGATTTGGGAGTCATCTTCAACAACGAGATTATCAATAATAAAGTTCTGACGCTCGATAGAGTTTTTGCCCATGTAGAAGCGGAGCAGTTCTGCCACGCCATCCTCCTTGTGCATCGAGACCTTGTCGGCTCTCATATCCTTGCCTATGAATCCGGCAAATTCCTCAGGAGAGATCTCTCCAAGACCTTTGAATCGGGTGATCTCTGCGTTTGTGCCCAGCTTATTGATGGCCTCGATACGTTCCTCATCCGAATAGCAATAGTAAGTCTCGTCGGCCTTCTCCGCAGCCGATGCCGAGGAAGAGCGTTTTGATGTTTTCTTGTTGCGTACACGGAACAGGGGGGTCTGGAGGATATAGATATGTCCCTGCTTGATCAGATCGGGGAAGAACTGTAGGAAAAACGTCAGCAGCAACAGGCGGATATGCATTCCGTCAACGTCGGCATCCGTAGCGATGATCACCTTGTTGTAGCGCAGATTGTCGATACTTTCCTCTATATTCAGAGCCGCCTGAAGAAGATTGAATTCCTCGTTTTCGTAGACCATCTTTTTTGTCTTGCCGTAAGTATTCTTAGGCTTACCGCGCAGAGAGAACACGGCCTGTGTCTCCACATTGCGGATCTTGGTTATCGAACCGGCTGCCGAATCACCCTCGGTGATAAAGATCGAGGACTGCAGTTTTTTCTCATCATCCCCTTTGACATCGCTCAGATGCACTCGGCAATCGAGCAGTTTCTTGTTATGCAGACTGATCTTTTTCGCCTGCTCCCTGGCTTTCTTGGTTACGCCGGCCATAGCCTTGCGCTCACGCTCGTTGGCCTGGATCTTTTTCAGAATCACGTCGGCAACAGGGAGATTGCGGCAAAGATAATCGTCAAGCTCTTTCTTTATGAAATCGCCGATGAATTTCGCCACCGTCGGCCCATCAGGACCCATGTCCCGCGATCCGAGCTTCGTCTTGGTCTGCGATTCAAAGACAGGTTCCTCAACCTTGATAGAGATCGCGGCCACAATACCGTTGCGTATATCCGAATACTCAAAGCTCGACTTGTTGAAATAGTCCTTGACCGTGCGCGACACAGCCTCCTTAAAGGCTGTCAGGTGGGTTCCGCCCTGCGTCGTGTGCTGACCGTTGACAAACGAATAGTATTCCTCGCCATACTGGTTGGCATGCGTCAGAGCCACTTCTATATCCTCACCTTTCAGATGGATAACAGGATAGAGCGGTTCCTCTGTCATATTTTCGCTCAAAAGGTCGAGCAATCCGCGACGCGAAAGGAATTTCTGTCCGTTGAATATAATTGTCAGTCCGGTGTTCAGGAACGTATAGTTCTTCAGCAACGGCACTATGAATTCATCATTGTAGTGATACCCGGTGAACAACGTATTGTCGGGCGTGAACTGGACAAATGTTCCGTTAGGCTCTTCCGTATCAGTCACAGGCGATTCCTCAACGATATTTCCACGGCAATACTGCACGCTCTTCATCTTGCCATCGCGAACCGACCGGATCAGGAAGTCGTTCGACAAGGCATTGACAGCCTTGATGCCGACACCATTCAATCCCACGGATTTCTTGAACGCCTTGCTGTCGTATTTACCGCCGGTGTTCATCCGCGACGAGGCCTCGACGAGCTTGCCGAGCGGTATGCCGCGACCGGAGTCCTGGACAGTCACGGTTGTTTCCGTCACATCGACACGCAACGTTTTGCCAAACCCCATCATATATTCGTCAATGGCATTGTCGAGCACCTCCTTCAGCAGCACGTATATGCCGTCGTCGGCAGTCGACCCATCGCCAAGCTTACCGATATACATACCGGGGCGGCGGCGGATATGCTCATTCCAGTCAAGGGTAACAATATCGTTTTCGTCATAGTTGGGATCTGCGTCCGTCACGGGCTTCCCCACTATGTCCAGTTCTTCTATTTCGCTCATACTAATTTTGTTCTACGATTGCAAATTTACAAAATTTTCAAAGCAAAATCAAGCCCTTGCGCAAAATCAAGTCCTGTTTAGTGGGAATATATGCAAGGTTTTTCTTACATTTGCGGTTCAATTTAGATTATTTCACATGAAAATCTCATTCAATAAAGCAATGATAGGAGCGGCCACACTGCTGACGGTTGCCGCTTGCACCAAAAATCCGCAATGGACACTCAATGGTGCCGTTGAAGGAGCAGAAGATGGCATTGTTGTTCTTGAAGCTGCAAATGGCGATGGTTTCTGGTACACCGTCGATTCTCTGAAAATCGGATCCGACGGTTCGTTCTCAACAGCTCAGCCTGCACAGGAACTCCCCGACATTTTCCGTCTGAACTACAACAACCGCTACATCTACTTCCCGATCGACAGCATTGACAATCTGACCATCAACACAAAGGCCGGAACATTCGATTCCGACTTCACTATTGCCGGAACACCCGATGCTGATCTGATCAATCATGTTGACCACCGCATCAATGCGTTCCTTGCAAGTCACCGCGTGGAAGACCTCGACACTGCCGCCACCCTCAAACGCGAGCTCAGCGGAATGATCCTCCAGAATCCGGCAAGCATCGTGTCCTACTACATTGTTCAGAAACAGGTCAAGGGTCGTCCGCTTTTCCGCATCGACAACCGCCGCGAACTTGGAATGATCGGTGCCGTGGCCAACGCATTTGTTGAAAGCCGCCCCAACGACCCGAGGACACTTTTCATCAAGAATATGTGGCTGAACCACATGCCACGCACCGCATCCAGTGACACTATCGTAGCCAATGAAATCCAGCTGATCGACATCCGCCAGCTCGACAACAAAGGCAAAGAGCAATCCTTGATAGACATCGCATCAAAAAACAAAGTCGTGGTGCTCAACTTCACAAGCTATTCCGACCAGTATTCACAAGCCCTCAACATAGCTCTCCGCAAGATCTGGGACAAACACCACGGCAATGGACTTGAGGTGTTCCAGCTCGGATTCGATCCCAAGGAATTCAACTGGCGTGTATCCGCCGACAATCAGCCCTGGGTAACCGTCTACAACGGCACTACAGATCTGAACCTCCGCAACTACAATGTCGGTGGGCTGCCTGCAATTTTTATCATAAAAAATGGACAGATTGTCAGTCGGATCACGGATCCAGAAAAACTGGAATCGACAATCGATCGCTACATGCTCTGACGCAATCGCCACAGATATTCCTTCAGACGGTCTTTCAAAGGCCGTCTGATTTTTTTATCCGCAAGCATAGAACGGAACTCATTGACCAATGCCATATCACCCGATTGTATAGCTTTCACAATCCCGTAATGCGATCGTGAAAAGATGGATTCCGATACCGCACCGAACGGCACACCATAATGGCTTGCAAGATCAGAGATCATAGCCACAGACCTCATATAGAAACGACTCTCCTTTGCAGGATCTACCGGTGCGGAAACGGACGCATGCCCCACACTGTAGGCCAACGTTCTTTCCGGCAGCCAGACCACAGGTCGTCCAAGGCTCAGCATATAAGCTATCAACGGCAGATCCTCACAACCGAAATCCTTGTTGGCTACAATATCAGGAATCTGTTTCATACCGGCAAAAGGGTTGCGATACAACACCGTTGAGAGATGCACCGCCGGCACGGACAAAGCACCGAGCGCAGGCGCCAGCAGATCCATGCCGTCATCATAATTCCGACGCATGGCCGCCATCTCTCCGTTAGGATCCGACGGCATCTGATCCCGACCTCCATCCGCCACCCTGACCCAATCACTGTGTACGAATACAGCTGTCGGATTTTCATTCAGAAGATCATATTTTTTCTTCAGGCTATCTGCGCCAAGCCAATAATCATCCCCGGCACAATCAGCTATCATTGCGCCGCGACATTGTGACAAGGCATAGAAATAATTATCCACCAACCCACGGCGCTCAGCCTTTGGCAGCAATCTGACAATCTCCGGATAACGCCCGGCATATTCCGAGACTATTTTCCTCGTTCCGTCCGACGAACAATCATCCGAAACAACAATCTCAAACTGAAAATCACACCGCTGGCCAATCACACTGTCAAGCGCACGTCCTACAGTCGCTTCCTGATTGTAGGTCAGAATGATAACCGAAACTGCCGGATTCCGAGTCATAGCTGCATGATTTTTTCCGCGAACAATGGCCGGAGCACTCTCGCATCAAACGATTCGCCCCATTTTCTCAATGCCTCATCCCTGAGAGATTTCATGCGGAAATCACTCTCGATATACGGGAGAATACCTCTGACGAACTCTTCCGGCTCCGGATCAGCAGGCAGCAACAATCCACAGTCGTCATCCACAATCTCATCCGTGCCATCCACCATGGTTGCGACCACCGGTACGCCATAACTGAGCGACTCACAAACCATGATTGGCAATCCTTCGCCCTCACTGAGAAGCATCGACCAATCGATCTTTTCATCCCGGTAGATCCGATGCACAGACTGATTGTCCTGCCGCCCACGCAGATCTACCGTCAGATTTCCGGGACAATCAAGCGCGACAAGCTCACGCAACTGCGTCATCAGTTCCCCGTCGCCGACATGAATCCATCGGATCTGCGTGGATGGTCGGGCTATAGCCAATGCTTTCAGGAATTTATAATTCAGATCAACACGCTTCTGAGCCACTACTCTCGCTACAGAAAGGAATGTAATAGATTTCTCTTCAGACAAATGGCATTCGGTAACAACCTCAGGAAAAGCTTTCGTGCAACCCAAATGCTCCACGGCTATCTTACCGGCGAGCGAAGGCATCTCGTCGCGCAGATATCGCGCCCCGGCTTCCCCTGCACTGAAAATTCCGCAGGATTGCTCCACTGCCTTGAGCCGCAATCCAGGAGCACGATCCGCATAAATGTCATGCCAATGCGCCCGGCTGATATAATGCAACCCGTTTTTTCCCGACAACAACGCCAGTCCGACAGTTGGAAAGTCAAACCAGAATGTATAGAACAGCGTCTCACCGACATCAATGGAACGGGCCTTGATCCATTTTCCCATAACACCGGCAAAAGCATAGGCCGACGCTGCGAATGTGAGATCTGTACGGCGTGGTTTCCCACCGATATTGTGCCAAAAAGATGGATTCAGGAGGAAGCGGCCGCGACGCATCTTGATCCTCCAGTCGGGATGCTCGATCCAAATCGGATCAATCTCCACATTCTCCGGCAAATCATAATGATCCTCAGAGTCATAAGTAGTTGTCGGCACAATGATCACCCGTTCGAAGAGCGATGACAGACAATCAATCTCCGGCAACACAAACGACGGTTCAGTAACCCCACCGAAAGGGAATGAATCGGTGATCAATACCAGCGTGGAATATTTTCTTTTCTGATCCATAATCAACGGCAAAGATAACCAATTCACGGCAATAATCAACATCCCGGAGCGTTTATAAAACATGACAACCGAAAAACAGAACTTGATCACGATAGTTGTGCCAGTGCTCAACCGCGCACACCTGATAGTCCGGACTCTCGACTCCATTGCCGCCCAGACAATGACCGGATTCAGGCTGATAATAGTTGACAACGGCTCCACCGACAACACCGTTGAGATAATTGAGAAATGGATCAAAGCCCATTCCGGTCACGGATTCCATACAGATCTGCTCCACGAGCCATCCAAAGGGGCATCAAAGGCTCGCAATCGCGGACTGGAGGCCACCGACACCCCTTATGTGATGTTTTTCGACTCCGACGACGAGATGCGCCCCGATCATATCGAGAGGATCACAAAAGAACTGACAGCATTCCCGGACACCGACATTCTCAGATGGGATGTAGCCACAATCGACTCCGACGGCTGGTCCAGAACCCAATCCAAAAGATTCCACGATGAGATGCAGCTCCATCTGCTCCATGCCACAATGTCAACCGTACGCTACATCGTAAGAACCGATATTGCCAGAAACGCCGGCGGATGGGACGAAAGCCTATCCACATTCGACGATCTTGAATTCGGAGTCCGTATCCTTGACTCAGCAGAAAAAATACGCAAACTCCACTGCGAGCCTCCGGTTCTGATCCATCCGACCGAGGAATCAATCAGCGGCACCAACTATTCCTGCCGCCACAATGAAATTGACCTTGCCATCGACCGTATAGAGCAATTCCTGAAAAACCGTGACCGTCTGGCCGACCTCCGCATACTCAATTGCCGCCGCGCCATTCTTGCATCCCTATTCCATCGCGAAGGGAATCCTGAACCGGCCCGTGGCATCATGGACAAAGCATTCTCCAACACTCCGGAAACCGATCATTTCAATCTTCGTGTCATTTACCACCTGAACCGGCTGTTTGGCCATGGGGGAAGTTTAATCGCACTGAAATTCATGGGGACAAAACCGCAAAAACGTTAACAGACCCTAAAATAGACCTCCAACTCTTTAACAAGCGTTAACCAAACGTCGATTTAAGTACCCTAAACGTTACATTTTATATTAAATGTGGCTACCTTTGCGCAGTCATTGACCAAAAACAAGCAATATGACTAACGTATTGACCGACCTCATCAGCTCTCGCACGAGCCTCTACGGCGATCGAGAAGCTTACAGATATAAACAACAAGGCGGAAGCTGGCAACCGACATCTTGGAACTCCTTGAAAAGCTCCGTCGATAATGCCGCATGCGCACTTGAAATTCTCGGGATAGAAGAATTCGAGACCATCGCTATATTCTCAGCAAACCGCCCCGAAGTCCTGATCAGCGATTTCGCCGCCTATGCCAACCGCGTAGTTCCCATCTCTATCTACTCCACCAGCAGTCCTGAACAGGTTGAATACATCATCAACGATGCTAAATGCCGCGTGATATTCGTCGGTAATGCCGACCAATACAGAACCGTATGCAAAATAATCGGCAAGTGTCCATCAGTCAAGATGATCGTGACTTACGATGATGTGGAATTTTCGGACAACGAAGGCCGGAAAACGATGTCATTCTCCGGATTCATAAGCCTTGGAGCTGAAGCATCTGAAGAATGTAAGGCCAGCGTTGAGGCAAGAACCAACCGCGCCACACCCGACGATATTGCTACGATAATCTATACGTCAGGAACCACTGGCGAACCGAAAGGAGCCGTGCTGCCCCACTCATGTTTCAACGCCGCTCTCCCTATCCACAAAGACAGGCTGACAATGCTGAGCGAGGACGACACATCACTTTGCTTCCTCCCATTGAGCCATATATTTGAAAAAGCATGGACCTACTTCTGCCTTTGGATGGGTATAAAAGTTGCGATCAATAATGATCCTCACCAGATCCAACAGTCGATCAAAGAGGTTCGTCCTTCGTGCATGTGTTCTGTTCCGCGATTCTGGGAGAAAGTCTACACTGCCGTTCAGGAAAAGTTGACCGACATGCATGGGTTCAAGAAATGGATGGTAGCCATGGCACTCAAGACCGGACGTCGCCGCAACCTCGAGTATGCACGTGTTGGCCGCAAAGCCCCGTGGTGGCTTGAGATGGCCTACCGATTCTTCGACAAACGTGTGTTCCTTCCCTTGAGAAAGGTCATAGGAATCGAAAATGGCAATATGTTCCCGACTGCCGGAGCCCCATTGTCAGCTACTATCGTGGAATTTCTCCACAGCTGCGGAATAAACATCGTGATAGGTTATGGCCTGTCCGAGACTACCGCCACCGTATCCTGCTTTCCTGAGATAGGATATAAGATCGGTACGGTCGGTACAACCCTCCCCGGAATTGATGTCCGCATAGGAGAGGACAATGAGATTCTTGTCAAGGGTCCGACCGTGATGCGAGGCTACTACAATAAACCGGAGGCTACCGCCGAGGCGTTCACCCCCGATGGATGGTTCCGCACCGGTGACGCAGGCTATATTGATGAAAATGGCGACATAGTGTTGACCGAGCGCATCAAGGATCTTTTCAAGACATCCAATGGTAAATACATCGCGCCTCAGGCACTTGAAAGTCGTCTTGGCGAGGACAAATACATTGAGCAGGTTGCCGTGATCGGAGACAAGCGCAAATACGTCACAGCCATCATCATCCCGGCCTACGAGGCTCTGAAAGAATATGCGCGTAAAAAGCATATCCAGTACAGATCGATGGAAGAACTGATCAAGAACGCCGATGTCAGAAAAATGCTTCAGGAACGCATAGACCGTCTTCAGGAAAACTTCGCCGGATTCGAGCAGATCAAGAAATTCACACTTCTGCCACAGGCTTTTACCATGGAGGCAGGAGAGCTGACCAACACCCTCAAGATACGCCGTCCGGTGATCAACAACCGCTATGCGCGTGAAATCGAGGCAATGTATGTCTGAAATAGATATCTATAACAGACTCAGGTTCGCAATCAGTAGAAAATTCACAATAAAAAATAATCATGATCACACAGGAACAATTAAAAGAGACTTTTGAACGCAAGCTCGCGTTGAGGAGGTATCTTTGACGTCGACAACAAGAAAATCCAAGTAGAAGAAGAGGAACTCCGCACTCATGTACCCGACTTTTGGGAACACCCCAAGGAAGCCCAGATCCAGATGAAGAAAATAAAAGATCTTCAGGGATGGATCGACGGATACAAAGAGGTTGAGGATGCTGTTGACGAACTCGAACTGGCATGGGACTACGTCAAGGAAGGCGAGATGGAAGAAGCCGAACTCGATGCTCTCTATGCCGATGCAATAGACAAGATAGAGAAACTGGAGCTGCGCAACATGTTGCGTCGCGAAGAGGACAAACTCGGCGTTGTATTGAAGATCAACTCAGGTGCCGGTGGTACTGAGGCTCAGGACTGGGCTTCGATGCTCATGCGCATGTATCTGCGTTGGTGCGAGATGCACGGCTACAAGACCTCAATCTCCAACCTGCTCGACGGCGATGAAGCCGGAATCAAATCCTGCACTATCAACGTGGAGGGTGATTTTGCCTACGGATACCTGAAGAGTGAGAATGGCGTGCACCGCCTTGTCCGCGTTTCCCCCTACAACGCACAGGGCAAACGCATGACCTCGTTCGCATCAGTGTTCGTGACTCCGCTTGTCGACGACACGATCGAAGTTAAGGTTGACCAGGGCCTGCTGTCGTGGGATACTTTCCGAAGCGGCGGTGCCGGAGGCCAGAACGTCAACAAAGTGGAATCGGGCGTACGTCTGCGCTATCAGTTCACCGATCCCTACACCGGCGAGAAAGAAGAGATTCTGATTGAAAACACAGAGACTCGCGACCAGCCCAAAAACAAAGAGAATGCATTGCGCCACCTGCGCTCCATCCTCTACGAGAAAGAGCTCCAGCACCGCATGCAGGAACAGGCCAAGATAGAAGCCGGAAAAATGAAGATCGAATGGGGATCGCAGATCCGCTCATACGTATTCGACGACCGCCGTGTGAAAGACCACCGTACAGGCTTCCAGACATCGGATGTCGGCGGAGTGATGGACGGCGAGATCGATGGATTCATCAAAGCATTCCTCATGGAATTTGCCGGCAACGAAGACGCCGAATAATCCCGTTCCCAGACAAAAAAAATCAGGAGCTGAAGTTTAAACTTCAGCTCCTGATTTTTTATTACAGTCTTATATCAGTCAACGATCAGTTCGTCGACGAAAAGGAAGCCGGGCTTGCCTTTTGCAGCGTCCTGCCATTCAGGGGCTGAAGTCTCGCAGAGAGCCTTGACATGGACATAACGCGCATCTGTGGCCGGGAACTGGATCACATGAGTCTTTATATCGGTCTCATAGCCGGTCATCGCCGGATAATCAACCACAGCAACGGGAGTAAACGTCTGACCATCTGTCGACAATCCGACTTCAAAACCACGGGCATCAAAAATCCAGTTGAGGGCATCGACGAGCACACGCACGGTCACTTTCTGCACAGGCTGGATCTTTCCGAGATCAATCGTGGCATCAAGGGGCGTTCCCTCAAAACCCATCCATTCCCCAGTGCCGAAACTTGTTGATCCGAGACGACCGTCTGTCAGCAGAGCCGCACCCTCGGGAGTTGAATAACGCGAATGGGGCTTTGTTGCAAGGGTCACGGGCGATGAAGTGGCGAGATTGAATGTCACGCTGTCCGCAAACTCGCGGCTGCGGCCGGTAGGACGGATCACAACAGCACGCACCGTGCAAGTCTTGTCCAGAACAATCGGTTCGGTATAAACCGCCGATTTTTCATCGGGTGTCGACCCATCGAGTGTATAATAGATCGGCGCACCATCTATAGAACGCAGATTAGCCTTTATCTGATGCTTTTCGTAATCGGGTTCAAGACCGCCCTGTACGTCAAAAATGTGTGTGGCATAATTATAACCCAGCGAACGGTACTGGTCGATCAGACGTGGCAGACGTGTGGTGAAATCATCGAAATCCTTGCGGTCGGGCTGCATCCACTGCACTTCCGATAGAGCGGCCAGACGAGGCAGTTCCATATACTGCACATGCGACAGAGTGGAGATATACTCGGTCCACAAGTTGGACTGCGCTCCAAGAATATGTTTTGCCTGTTCAGCCGTGAGATCGGCAGTCGGTTCGAGCTGATAGACTTTTGACACCGGCACATAGCCTCCAATACCGAACGGCTCGCCATCTATATCCTGCGACTGCAGATAGTCGAAATAGCAATAGTTGGTCGGAGTCATGATTGCGTCATGTCCTTGCTTGGCAGCCTCGCGTGCGCCTTCGACACCACGCCACGACATGACGGTGGCTCCGGGGAACAAACCGCCCTCGATTATCTCATCCCAGCCGATCATCTTGCGATCCATTCCTGCAAGAGTCTTGGCCGCATGTTCCATCACATAGCTCTGGAGTTTCTGTTCAGCCGTGCTGTGATTATCAGTCACCAATCCAAGCTCCGTAATCTTAGCCTGGCATTTCGGACACTCTTCCCATCGAACCTTAGGACATTCGTCGCCACCGATATGGATATATTCCGAGGGGAAAATATCAACTACTTCTTTCAGGACATCATCAATAAATTCGTATGTCTTGGGATTGCCGGCACACAGAAGATCCTCCGATACGCCCCAACGCTGCCATACGCTGTACGGGCCACCGGTACATCCGAGTTTCGGATAAGCGGTCAAAGCTGCGAGCATGTGTCCGGGAAGATCTATCTCGGGGATTACGGTGATATGGCGGTCGGCCGCGTATTTTACAATATCACGGGCCTCATCCTGAGTGTAGAAACCACCGTAGCGCACGCTGTCGGACGATTCGAAATCCTTGGCGACACACGTGCCGTCACGCCATGATCCCACCTCAGTCAGCAAAGGATATTTCTTTATCTCCAGACGCCAGCCCTGATCGTCGGTCAGATGCCAGTGGAAACGGTTGATATTGTGGAGAGCGATCATGTCTATGAACGCTTTCACCGAGTCGACAGGGAAATAATGGCGCGACGTGTCGAAATGTGTTCCTCGATAAGGGAAACGCGGCTGGTCATTGATCTGCACGGCAGGGAAAACCACATCGCCATGCGCGTTGGCATCGATCGATTTGCGAAGCGTCTGTATGCCATAGAAATTACCGGCGGCAGAAGCTCCTTTGATCTCGATCCTGTCTTTATCAACACCGATCGAATATGCCTCGGAATTGTCAGAGGTCAAACCATCGGCAAGAATAATGGCATTCTTCTTAGGCGCTTTGGTGACGAGTTTGAGATCGTATCCAGTCAGCTGCTTCAGATAGCCGGCCAAAAGTTCGGCATTACGTTTCAGCGGAGCGTTTCCTGCCGGATAGCAGATCTGCGTGGAATTGTTAAGCACAAAAGCTCCGGCATCGGCCTGAGCTATCTCTACGGGCAATGGCACCACCCTGTAGTCGGCTTTCGACGGTTCGCCGGCCAATGCCGTCCCACCCCACAATGAGGATGCCGCCAAAGTCATCAGGAATATTTTTTTCATGGAATAATAATTAAAATCTATTGACTACAAAGATAATCCAAAATATCGGTGAATCAAAACCCTGTCAAGAGCAAAATCACAAATAATCTACTTTCGCTCGGCAAATTGCAAATAAATTTGCATTTGCGCCCATTCTTCAAGGTATATTTGGCTCCGCCCAATATACTTTCGCTCGGCAAATTGCAAATAAATTTGCATTTGCGCTCGACTTATTCGTATATTTGCATTGTGACGCATCAGAACAAAAAGCCCCGAGGCTTGTTATATTGATGTAACTTTAAAAACCGCATAACTAAAATGAAAACTTCAAACATCGTATTGGCAATTGCCGGAGGCGCACTCGTAGGTGCCGCACTTGGTCTTCTTTTCGCACCTGAAAAAGGAACAACAACTCGCAATGAGATCGCAAAATTCCTCAGATCAAAAGGTATTGTTCTGAAAAAGAGCAAACTCGACCAGCTTGCAGACGAACTGGAAGCCCAGATTGAAGAAAACGAATAAGAACCGTCTAACGTTAATAACAAACCACCAATGAGCAAGAACACCATTCTTTCCGCATTTCTATGCGGAGCTATCGCAGGAGCCACCGCCGCAGTCCTGTTTGCACCGCAGAAAGGATCAGATCTCCGCAAGAAAATCAAGGAGACGCTAAAGAAAAAAGGCATCCTCTGTACCGAGAGCGAAATCGACGCTCTGGTAGCGCAACTGACAGCCGACATCGACGACTGAAACCATCAGTGCTCTTGCTCTAAAAACAAACTATAAGATCCGTCAATACCGGTCCGGAGACGGACTTCCGGACCGGTATGGCGGTTTTCAACCGACCGGAGCATAGAGCCAGTGTAACCACCCAACACCCCCAACAATTCAATGACTGACAACACCACATCCTCGTCGGTAAAAACGCTATGGGAGCGGCTGAAACTGCTCGCGACTCTCAAGTACGACTACGCGAAACTGACACTCGCCGAGAAGCTGACAATGATTTTTGCAATGTCGCTTCTGTGTCTTATCGGTCTGTTCATGTCGATGTTCGCAATATTTTTCCTCTCGGTGGCTCTGTCTCACTGGATAGCCGAATCAATCGGCGAGGCCTGGAGTTCATTGATTGTCGCCGGAATATACTGTGTGATGCTCCTGTTAGTAGTTGCATTCCGCAAGCAACTGATCATCAACCCCATCTCTAAATTCGTGACACGGTTGATCATTTAACCTCAAAACAGATCAAACACGCAACGCAATGACATCTACCGACCACACAACAGAACATCCGCAAGAACACAAAGGGTTCGGGATCGACGAGCTTCGTTTTCGCAGGGCTTACGCCTTAGCTAAGTACGAGATGGCCAAGATACGCTTCTCGGAGGATCTTGATTCGGCCAAACAAAACATGCCGTCAATGGGCCGAAGCGGCATAACAGGTAAAATTCTCGGTAGCCTGAACTATTTTGACTATGCCCTGATCGCATTCCGGGTGTTTTCAAAACTGAAAAGGCTGCGGAAAAAGAAAAAATAAACTGACCGGCCATCAATCCATATCCAAAATCACCAACCATCATCACATTCTTAATTCAATCCATACATGAACGATTACGTGGAGGTCAGAATTGACTTTGACCCTTGCACTGAAGATATGACCGACGTCATGGCCGCCATTCTGGCCGACGCCGGATTTGAAAGTTTTGTTCCCGACAGCAACGGTCTGACGGCCTATATACGAGAGTCCGACTACACCCCCGACATGGAATCGCTGTCCCGGACGCTTCCGTTTGACGTAAAGACCTCTTGGACAGCAACGAAAATCGAGGGACAGGACTGGAACCACGAATGGGAAAAGAACTATTTCAAGCCGATCGTGGTAGCCGACCAATGCGTGATCCACAGCTCTTTCCACACCGACATCCCCCAATGCCGCTACGACATAGTGATCGATCCGAAAATGGCGTTCGGAACCGGCCACCATTCCACCACATGGCTTATGATTTCCCGTCTGCTTGAGATCAACCCGGAAGGGCTCAACGTCATCGACATGGGAACCGGCACAGGTATCCTCGCAATCCTCGCAGCCATGCGCGGTGCGGCCAGAGTCACGGGTATCGAGATCGACGAACCGGCATGGATCAACGCCGTGGAAAACACCCGTCTCAACAACCGGCCGGAAGTGGAGATGGTGCATGGCGATGCCTCATCTCTTGCCAATGTACCCTACAAAGCCGACATATTTTTGGCCAACATCAACCGCAACATAATCATGGCCGACATAGCCGAATATGCCAGTGCCATGGCTCCGGGAGGCCACCTGTTCCTGAGCGGCTTCTACACCGCCGATGTTGACATGCTCGAAGCAGACGCCAAAGAACTCGGGCTCAAGAAAGCCGACGTCACCGAGCGATGCGACTGGGCTTGCCTGCATCTGATCAAAAGCTGATCACGCATAGCCGGATAATTCAAAAAGAATCACTACCTTTGCATGAGTCCTTGCCAATAGTTCATGGACCGGCTCACACATTTGCAGATATGAAAAAATCACTGATCACCACATTAATCGCCGCAATAGCGTTACTGTCCTCAGCCGCCGAAAAGCAGCCCCGCGACATCTCCGGCTGGAGCCATTTCGCATGGGGTGCCGAGATCGGAGGCGCCGCCGACCTGACAAGCAACGACATGTCGACCGTCAACCTCGATGCATATTTCGGCTACCGCAACTCATGGATAGAAACCATAGGCATCGGAGCCGAGGTAAACATGATGCTCAGCAACAGCGTCCGTGCATTTCCGGTCTACGCCATGTTCCGCACATCGTTCTCAAAACGTCCGCAACTGATGTTCATGGATCTCCGCGCAGGAGTGGTGTTCAACAACATCTCGACATCGTCGCAACAGACCAGCGCCTACGTATCACCCGGCATCGGAGTGAACCTCGCAGGCGGTTCCACATTCCAATCCTACATCACCCTATCGTACGTCTACAACGGCATTGACCCGTTCACCCTGGGCGACGAACGATGCGACATCAAAGGTCTCAGCATGGCCTGCATCCGCCTGGGCATACGTTTCTGACACATCATCACATGGAACAAATTTCAGTAAAAATCATCAATAACTCCCACCATCCCCTGCCGGCCTACGCCACGGAACATTCAGCAGGCATGGATGTGAGAGCATTTCTCGAATCACCCGTAACCCTGATGCCGCTACAGCGCGCACTGATACCTACCGGACTGCGCATAGAGCTTCCGGCCGGATTTGAATGTCAGCTACGCCCACGCAGCGGTCTCGCGCTCAAACATGGCATCACCCTTGTCAATACCCCCGGCACCGTTGACAGCGACTACCGTGGAGAAATAGGCGTGATCCTGATCAACCTTTCCGACCAGCCCTTTGTTATCAATGATGGAGAGCGTATATGCCAGATGGTCATCACACGTCATTCCCAGGCCACATGGGTTCAGGTCAATGAGCTTGGAGAGACCGAGCGCGGCGATGGTGGCTTCGGCCACACCGGAGTGAAATGACATTTGGCAGCAAACCTCCACCGCTACAACTTTACAACAGCAAAAAAATCACGACACATTGAAACCATTAAGTCTCCGACATATAACTGCACTCGCAGCCGCCTCTCTGCTTGCGGCCTCGCAATTCGCCGGCACCGCGAAACAGACGCGGCGTGCTGATCCCGACAAAGAGAAAGCCGATTATCTTTATCTGGAAGCGCAACGCCACTATGCCGCGGATAGCCTCGACGCTTATTTCGAGCTTATGTCTGAGGCCAACCGTCTCAACCCGTCCGACCTTTACATAGCCAACGAGGTGGGGTTCTTCAACATAGCCATTGATCACAACGATTCAGCGAATGTGGCCGAAAACATAAGCCACATGATGAGATACATCGAATCCAATCCCAAGGATCAGACCGCCGCATCAAGATTCATCCGCGTCGCTTCGGCCACAGGAAGAAGCGGCGACGCGCTCCACGTGTTGCGTCTCATCTACGAGAACGCCGGCAATCCGGCTCTGTTCGGAGGCAACTACGCATCCGCCCTCTCCTACACCAACAACCCCGACAGCATCCGGAAAGCAATCACCGTGATGGAAAACGTTGAGAGCATCCAGGGAGCCGACATCAACACCACGATCGCCAAGATGAACATGTATCTGAATCTTGACGATACGGCATCCGTGTTCACTTCCGGACGAAAACTGCTCGAAGCGTCGCCCGACAGGATCGAGAACATAACATTCATGGGCGATGTCAACATGCAACTCAACCGGCCGGACTCCGCTCTGGTCTACTATAACCGCGCCGTGGAGAAAGATCCGTCGAGCGGACTGGCCTACTATTCAAGGGCTCAATATTACAAGCAGATCGGCGACAGCGCAGCCTACGACCGCGAGGTGTTTACAGCCATGAAGCATCCCGATCTTGATCTTGAACCCAAAATAGAGATTCTCCGTAGCTACGTTTCCGAGCTGTATTCCGACTCAACCCAGTCAGGACGCATCCGCGAACTGTTCAACTCGCTCGTCGACCAATATCCCCATGAAGAGGAACTGCGCAATCTCTACGGATCGTATCTATGGATAGTGCAGGATCTCGACGATGCCGCCGAGCAGTTCAGCTACATGCTCGACCTCAACCCGGACAACAAACAGTCGTGGATTGCCCTTTCCCAGATCTACTATACTCTCGACGACTATGACAACGCGACCTCAACAGCCAAAGCCGCGCTGAAATACTTTCCGGACGACTACGATTTCTACGCACTGCTGACCACTCTATCCATGCTCAACGGAGACTATGACAAGAGCATGGAATATATCGACAAGTCGCTTTCCCTGACCGACTCGACCGACACGGAACAGCTGGCCTCAATCTATGGAGCGCGTGCCGACATCGAATACCGTCAGGGCGATTTCGACAAAATGACAGCCGACTACCGGAAAGCCATCGAGCTTAATCCGGAAGGGAGCGTGTACTACAACAATCTCGCCTATTATATGGCCTGTGAGGACCGCGATCTCGACAAAGCGCTGGAATATATCACAACCGCGCTCAGCATTGAAAAAGCCAACACCGGCGAGAACTCGGCCACGACGCTCGACACTTACGCATGGATCCTGTTCATGCGCAAGGACTATCCCCAAGCCCTTGAGGCCATAGAGCAGGTGCTCGAACTTGGAACTATTGAAAAGGACGCCGACGTGTTCAAACATGCAGGCGACATATATTTCATGAACGGCAACCCCGACGATGCCCTGCTCTATTGGAAAAAAGCCCTCGATCTGGAACCTGATGACGAATTGCTCCAGCGCAAGGTAAAGAACAAAACATTTTTCTTTAAATGAAACTGAGATTCAACAACCACATCATATCGCTCATCACGGCACTTGCAATAGCCTCCATAGCAATAGGCTGCCGGAGCACTCAGCAACCGCAGGGTCAGACGCAGGGATCCGTGTCGGGTCTGCGCTCTGAATCAGATGCACGGGTCGAACTGCGGACCCTGACCGCGTCCTACGGCAACTGGCAACGGCTACGCGTTCCTGTGACTGTCAGCCTGAAAAGCCCCAAGAACATCACTATCTCCGGCACCGCAGTTTTCGACCGCGACAAAAGCATCTTCATATCCCTGAAATTCTTCGGATTTGAGGTTGCCAACATTTATGCCACTACTGATTCCGTGATGGTTGTCGATAAGTACAACAAACAATATGCTTGTGAGAAAACTGACCGCTTCATGGGCGATTTTCCCATAACCGTGGCCAATGTTCAGGATCTGCTGTCAGGACGCGTTTTCGCCATAGGATCAACCCAGGCATCGGTGGCCGATTTCAAGGAATCTGAATTTGACATAACATCCACCGATTCGTGGAGTCTCATTCCCCGTTCCAATCTGAAAGGTATTGACTATGGCTTCATGTTCCAGCCGGCCGACATACTGAAAGGCGTGATCATCAAAAGCGGCGACCATCAGCCCGTAACCATCACATATCCCCAACCTGTCACAACCTCTTTCGGCCCGATGGCTCCAGAGATAAATGTGACATATTCCACAGCAAAAGCCACGATAGACGCCTCTCTTGTCTGGAGTTTCGACAAAGCGCGGTGGGACAAGGATGTTGAGCTCCGCCAGCCAACCATCAACGCCAAATACCGCCGGATCACAACCGACGAGATAACAAAAATGTTGTCGAAATTTTGAATCCGTTTATTTATGCCTCGTTTCCTGATCATACTCGTCATTGCACTACTCGGAGCTTCCGGTGGTAACGCCGCGAAGAAAAAACAGCGAACCATCCGGTCGGCTCAGACCGAACAGCAGGCAACCCAGAAAAAGATCAAAGAAACAACTAAAAAACTCAACGACAATTCCGCCCAGACAGAAAAAGAGCTGAACAAACTCAATCTGCTGCGTGGCGAAATAACGCAGAAAGAACGTCAGATCCTGGAAACACGCTCTCAGATCGACACCCTCAGCAATTCCATCACCAAAGCCCAGGATCAGCTCGACGACCTCAACAACCGGCTCGAGCAACTAAAAAACGCATACAAAACCGCATTGCGCAGACTTCAGGGCACCCAATATGCCACCAACGAACTTGCATATATTTTCGGTTCTGAATCATTCACGAAAGCATACTCTCGCATCCGCTACACTCAGGAGTTTGCAAACTGGCGCAGACGCAAATCAAAAGAAATCAAGGAGACATTGGCCAAGATCGAGCAGAAAAAAGCGCAGCTTGCCACTTTGCATTCCGAACGCGCCACATCGCTCTCAGCCCTCAGCTCTGATCAGGCGATTCTGAAAGCCAAACAGGATGAGACCGACAAGACCGTAGCCAAACTCCAGCGCGACGGGGTCAACCTGCAACGCGCCCTTGACAAAGAAAAGAAACGCCTGAAAAGCATTGACAACGAGATCTCCAAAATGATCGAGGTCGAACGCCGCGAACGTGAACAGCAGAAAAAAAAGCAGCAGGATCAGAAGAAAGGGGGAACTACAAAACAGAAGGACTCCAAAACCACTCCTGCCAAGAGCAAAGGAGGCACAACAGCCACCAAACCCAAGACAAAGATCGACAACAGCGATCCGGATGCAGCAATGACATCCAAATTCGCTGCCGGCAAAGGCTCCATGCTTTTCCCTGTTGCAAGCCCCTACAGAATCGTGGCTAAATACGGGTCCTCAAACGGACAGCCATATAACACGGGTATAGAAATTGTGCTCGACGGATCGGCAAATGTCAGATCAATCTTCGAGGGAACCGTTTCACGCATATTCCAGAACCACGACGGCAATTACTCTATCATGGTGCGCCACGGAGCCTACATCACAGTTTACTATAACATCGGCTCGCTGTCCGTAAAGGCCAAAGAGAAAGTGACGGCAGGACAAACACTCGGACGTGCGGCCACGGATGCCCGTTACGGCAAACCAATGCTGCACTTTGAAGTCCGCAAGGGTAGCGAGACCCTCAATCCCCTGAGTTGGGTAAGATAAGTGATTTCATTCAGGGTTGGATGTGGCATTCTCCAGCTTCTTATGGCGTGCATAGGCAGCCGCCATCCGTGTGTGATAGCCGCGCAATGCGTAAGCTACGCAACAAGAATAACTAATAATTTGATAGAGCTCGCTTCCAACAAGATATTGGAAGCGAGCTCTTTTAGTGTGAGAATTGTTTTATCTTCCTCCGGCCGTTGATTTTTCAGTGTTTGCATCAACATTGATAATCTTCTCTGCTCCACGCTTTTGACGTCCCCATTGGATATTGTAGCTTACGCTGATGTAGGGCATTCGCATATCAAGTCGCTGGTGCTGTTCATTGGTGTTCCATTTGCTGAGCATCTTTGAACCCTGGTCGTATTTGCCAAATGGCATTATTACGCCTGCGCCAAATTGCCAATTCTTCCAGTTATAGGCGAGTTGGATAATCGAAAGATTCTCTCCCCAACTTATTTTCTCTCCCCATAGGTCGTGTTGGGCACGTACATACTGACCGACAAGTTCAAATCCCCAATGGGTAAACATTATGCTGACATTACCACTCCAATTATGGTTATATAACTTGTAATCAGACCCACGCATACGTTCAACCCGATACTGAATATGAGCACTTGCCATCATCCAATCAGGTACAATTTCAACCTGCGGAGAAAGGAAGAATGTGAGATTCTGTAAGCCCTTGCTGTTTTCGTATGTTGTAATGAGTTTGTTTTCACTCCAATAAAGATATGGAGTAATGGCATCAGGGCTTGTGAATGCGCGTACACCGAAAGTACCTTCAACTTTTGGCAGACTGAAATTATAGTGAAGCGTCAGCATATACGACGTGGACGTTTTCAATTCGGGATTACCTATTCGCCATTGGAAACCGTCGATTTGCTGAGGTGCAACATTTGTTTCTGTAAGAGAGGGCGCTGACTGCCATGATTGGAAACTCAGTCTGAATCTGTGATTTTGGTTAAGTGAATAGGCAATTGTGGCTTGTGGCCGCAGATTCCAAGAATGATTTCCTTGATTCGTTTCCTTGAACATGAAGTCGGTATATTGAGCGCCAAGTCCGGCGGTGAGGCTTACTTTGTTGATCCGTTGGAAGTATTCGGCAAAGAAATAAACCTTGTCCTGTCGCTGATGAAAAATCTCGCCTCCCAGATTCTCATATTGAGAACGGTTGCGGTTTGCGGTATATGATGCTCCGGCTATGAAACGGGAACTACTCCAATTCTTGATATAATCGGCCTCAACCGCGTATGCTTGGTTGCAGTCCTTTATCATTGTGTGGATGTCGGTAAGGTAGCTATCCACATCTGATACTTGCTCTACATAATCAGAATAGGACTTACCGTTGTAGAATGAGGCGTTGAAATCGACTACAAGAGTCTGGCGTTTATCAAAATGTTGTTCAAGATATGCTGAAAACTTTGAAGTGAGGCCATTGTCTCCATGCGAATCAGTAAGAAGAATGTCATCACTTCCATCACTAAGGGATAGAAGACCATTTGCTCTCCAGTCATTTGAAAATGTAGGTTCTGCACTTGCCTGAACATGGAATATAGTGGTATCCGGTTTTATGTAGCTGTATGCTCCCCACAGTTTACCGAAAGTATTGTCGATATTTCCTCCAAGTGGGGTCTCAGTGCGTGTCAGAGAACTGCCATCAGAGTATGTGAAAGTTTCCGTATAGTCGCGGTAAGATTTCACCTTATTTGTAAGTTTGAATTGAGAACCGACTTCAAACTGGGAGCTACCATTATTAAACTTGGCATCAGCAAAGTAGTCGCCCCATACTATATTCAGAGCCTGTCGCCCTTCTGCATGGATAGATCCGCCAAGTGCAGGATTGGTAACGATGAAATTAAGCACATAGCTTGCGCCATTATAACGTAAGCCGGGATTATCCATCCACTCCACTCTTTTGACTGTTTCGGGAAGCAGAGCCTTAACCTGATCAACCGTAGCCACACGTCCGTTGATGCGAACCTGCACAGTTTGTCCGACAGCTTGGATGGAACCGAGTGCATCAGTCACTGTGAGGGATGGAATCATCAAGTTGGTAAGCAACTGCATTCCGTTACGGGAATTTTCGACTGCGCTTTGTGAGGGATAATATACGTCCATGTCTGCCTTCCGGATAACCTTGGGGGCTTGAACAACGATCTCATCGAGTTCTTGAGCAGCGATGGTATCTACCATTTCCTGCGCGTTTGCGATGGCCGGAGCTACTATAATTGCCAAGACCATCAGAGCGATTTGGGTAAAGATTTTTACATTCATATTGCGGTACATTTTTTGATTTCGATACCGCAAAATTATACCTAAGCCAATCTTAACGCCAAATGTAAAAATCTAAAGAACGACAATATAACGCACTGATTATCAGATAGGGCTATTACTAAAAATCTAAAAACAGCATTATCCCGTCTAAAACAATCTTAACGGGAGAACTCCTGCCTAAGGAAAGCTATGACATCCTCCTTCTCGGGCACTCCGAGCTTCTTTTTCACCGAAGATTTTCTCACATAGACGGAGGCTGCCGACTGAGATGTGATGACGCTTATTTCTTTCGCCGAGAAATCTGCTGTCAATAGCACAATGGCTTGCTCTTCTTTTTCGGAAATAATATCGCCGTAGCGACTATGAAGTTTCGTGTAGAATCCAGAATGAAGATTGTTGACAATCTCATACACATTAGTCCAATTTATCAATGAGCCATCCGAGTCATTATCTACTGATGATATTTTACGGAGCATCTCACGGTTCTGCTCAGTCGGGGTCTCTGCAACCATTTTAATAATGTTCAACTGCTGAAGCATCGCCCGGCGCAATGACTCCTGATTGTCGGTGAGTGCGGATGGTTTCTTTAATTCATCCACCATTCGTTGTAGAGTCTCTGCTCGTTCCTCAGCCTCGACTGTCTTGCGCTTGCGTTTTTGCAGGAGCCAAACTCCACACAATACAAAGATAAAGGCGACCAAAGCAACAATCACTATGATATAAGTCTTACGCTCGCTTTGTGACTTGAAGGTCAATGCGCGATTTTCTGATTTCAGTATGTTCTTGTCAGATTCCAATCGCGTAAATTCCATTCGTTGGTATTGATTTCGCAGACTATTATTAAAAATAGCAAGTTGGCTTATTCCGATAGTGCCATCTTTTCGATACTTCAAAAATTCGCGTAAAGGAGCTGCAAAACTCTCGTAATAATTATTATCAACATCATCACGAGACGCCGCACAGCTATCGGCATATGCCAGATGTTGCTGCGATTTAGTAAAGTTCCCTAAATTGAAATAATTCAGAGATTTCCAAAATCTTAAATATGGAATTGCAGAATTATGCGGAGCGTGTTCTAATATATAATCAACCAAACGATTGCTTTCCTCATATCTTCCAAGTTCTTCCAATATGCCTACTTTTTCATAAGTATATTTGAATTGGTCATTTTCAAGATGGTTTCGTTGAGCACAATCTATTAATTCATCTATTAATATTAGCGCTGAATCGTTTTTTCCTGCATACTGATAATTCTCACAAAGTTGATATAAATATTCCGTTTGACGGGTTGAGACCGTGTCTAATGATTGTAACACCCTTATGAACGAAATATTACGCTTGCAATCAAATTCGACTCCACCTACTAACACTCTCGTGCGCAGCAATGTTATCTTTGAGTCTTTTGGAACATTCGGAAGCACAATTAAGGAGTCAAGTAAACTCAGGGATCCGTTGCCATCTCCAAGCCAAAATTTGTGCAGAGCATATAAGTCTCCGGCTTGCAGAAATCTCTTGAAATCCTTGTCTCTATAATATTCAAACGCAAATCGCGTCAATGAATCCGCAACCATTGAGTTTTCGCCCACCTTATGTGCAGTGCCGACAACAATGGCATACAAACCCATAAGGGAATCCTCTTTCAAATCTTTAGGGTCAATATCCTCTAAGATATAGAGAGCACTATCAGGATATGAATAAACTATTCTCTCAGCCTCCGAGATAAGCTGACGCTGTTGCGCCGATCTGGAGCAAGAGATCATGCCGATAGCGACTAATACCAGTATCCAAACAGAATTCTTCATATTGAACTGCAAAGTTACTAATATTTATCAGCTTTTAACGGTTAGGCTTAGTGGCTCGGCTGATTTTTGGTTGGAAGACACCACTTTTTTTCATTCAGGGTTGGAGGTAGCATTCTCCAGCTTCTTATGGCGTGCATAAGCAGCCGCCATCCGTGTGTGATAGCCACGCGATGCGTAAGAAGCGCCATTATACCGACGGGCGAACGCGGCCCAGTTTTTTTCTTTTAATGCCGGAAGCATACCCGAATTACGGATAAAGCTGGCAAACAGTTCGAGCTGCTCCCGCTCCGATCTGCTCATACGCTCCACAAATTCATCTATCGACTCACAGCCGCATAGCTTCCAGTTGAACCCACCAATCTGGAACATGCCCCAGAATGTCCCCTGTATGGCCGTCTTATTGTCTATCGACCTCGCCTGCCGCAAGCGTTCCTGCTGCGCGGCCTGAGTAGAGCCATAGCGACGTGCATTAGGCGACGAGAACACCACGGCGTGGGACTTACTGAACCGCGACAGATTGATTCCGTTACGGCGCGCATGCTGGCGGAACATGGACAGGTCAAAATTGACCAGCGGTTTCCCGGGAGCGAAGAATCCCTGATGCTGTTTTCCGGCTTCTATATCGACAACAGCCTTTATAGCCGCTGTCTCCACACCGAGTTCTTCGGCCACAGCCTGATAGTCCTCTTCGGTCAACCGCAGGATCTCAGTCGGAGTCCCCACAGCGGACACAGAATCAGTCGCCGTAGCCGTCACATGCTCTTCCTTTACGTGCTGAGCGGAAGCCCGGCATGAAATAGCACCGGTCATTGCCAGGGCAATCAATATCATCAATGAGTTTTTCATGAAACAATAGTTGATAAAAAAGATTCAAAGAGCTGCCGGAAACTCCGACAGCTCTTTGAGTCAGATAGATTGCTTATTTTTTAAGATCCGCCACTTTGCGGAGAGTCAGTTTGAGCTGTTCGTAGAAACGCTCCACTGCCGGAATATACATTCTTTCCGACGGGGAATGCACATCGCGCAATGTCGGGCCGAACGAAACCATGTCGAGATGGGGGTATTTCTCAAGGAAGAGACCACATTCCAGACCTGCGTGGATAGCCATGATCTTCGGAGTCACATCATACAGTTCCTTGTAAGCGTCGCGGGCAATCTGCATGATCGGCGATTCCATGTTGGGCTGCCATCCGGGATAACCCTCGCCATGCTGAACCTCAGCACCGGCAAGAAGGAAGTGAGCCTCAACCTGATTTGCGATATCCCATTTACGGGAGTCGACAGACGAACGCTGGCTTGTGGTGACAACAACAGTGTTGTCCTGACCCATCTTGACCGATGCAAGATTGGTAGAAGTCTCAACCAGACCTTCGATGTCGCGGCTCATGGAAACAACGCCGTGGGGCGCGGAGTAAACCGCACGCACAATGTTGTGGGCCGTTGTGTCGTCAATGCTGAAGTCGGGCACCTCCACGCTCTCCATCTTGATCTCAAGGGTCGGTTCGAGATCTTTGTATTCAGCCTCTATGGTAGCGGCATATTCGTTGAGAGCCACGCGTACGGCCTCCTTGTGGTTTGTGTGTACACCGAACACGGCATGCGCAGCACGGGGAATTGCATTGCGCAGATTACCGCCGTCAATTTCCGACAGGGCTATCTCATATTTCTTTGAAAGGTCGAAAAGGAAACGGGCCAGCAACTTATTGGCATTGGCACGTCCGAGATGGATATCGCCACCGGAGTGACCACCCTGACCTTTTTCAATGGCTACCTTGAAATATTGAAAATCCTTGGGAGCGAACGAACGTTTGTAGTGGAATGTGCATACAGTGTCGACACCACCGGCGCAACCCACGAAAATCTCAGCATCGTCCTCGGAGTCAAGATTAAGAAGCATATCGCCATTGAGCATATCCTCGCCGATGTTGAATGCTCCGGTCATGCCGGTTTCCTCATCCATTGTGAACAAAGCGTCGATAGGACCATGAACCAGATCTGGGTCTGTCAGTATGGCCAGTGAAGCTGCCACACCGATACCATTGTCGGCACCGAGAGTGGTTCCTTCGGCACGCACCCAATCGCCATCTACCACAGCCGTGATAGGAGTGTTGTTAAAATCAAAAGTCTTGTCGTTGGCCTCACACACCATGTCCATGTGACCTTGCAGGATCACGGTAGGTGCGTTTTCGTGTCCGGGCGTTGCCGGCTTAGAGATAAGCACATTTCCGATCTTATCTGTCTTTGCCTTCAAACCGTGTTTTTCCGCAAAATCGAGAAGGTAGGCACGGATTTTATCTTCCTTTTTGGATGGACGGGGGATCTTGGTGATCTCCTCAAAAATTGAGAAAACTTGAGTTGGCTTGAGTTCTGATACTTTCATTAAATTATGCTTTTAAAAAGTTTAGATTTCTATGTATAACAACCCACAAGGGATAGTCTCAAAGAAAAAATATGTTAAATTCTCCGCTAAGAGCACCACAAGTTACAAAATAAATTTGAGTTTCGCACAAAATTTATGATTCGTTTCATATATTTGCAAAGCGAAAGCACTTTTTATGGTAAGAATCCTGCTTCTGACATTCGTTATTGTGGCCGTGGCAATAGTCCTGCTCGGCGTGAAGGTTCTTTTTGTCAAGGGTGGCAAATTCCCGTCGGGTCACACCGGCGACTCCCCTGCCCTCCGAAAAAAAGGGATCGGATGTGCCGCCGATGACAAATGAGTCCGGTGGAGGATTCGAGAAAAAGAAATATATAACATAAACATATAGAAATGAAAAAAATCAGCTATTTCGTAGCTCAGTTTGCAATCGTAGCAGCCGCAATGGCAGTGATGCCCTCCTGCAGCGGATCGGACTCAACGGACAATAAGTCCGCAGATGGCGAAAAGAAAGTTGCAGCCAAAGAAAAATCCGACACCGTAGCTCCTGCCAACCCCGTGATCCGTTACGTGGACGATGAAAAACTGATGGAGGAATACAATCTTGCAAAGGACTTCAAGGAATCTATCCAGCGCTCCCAGTCTAAGCTCATATCAGCGCAGCAATCACGCGAGAACGAGCTCCAGCAGCTCGGATCACAGATTGAAAACAAGATGAAATCCAACAGCTACACATCTGAAAGCGAATATAACGCCGATATAGCACGCGCACAGAAGAAACAGCAGGATGCACAGACATATCTTGGAAACCTTCAGCGCACAACCGAGCTTGAAATCTCGCAGCTCCAGAATCAGCTTCAGGATTCCATCCAGTCCTACATAAAGATCTTCAGCGAGAAGAACGGCTACGATGCCGTGCTGCTCAAAAGCGCAGGACTGTACTTCAACCCGGCACTGGATGTTACAGAAGAAGTGGTCAAAGGACTGAACAGCCGCTACAACAAGGTGGCAAAATAAATCGCACCGACGGTTTAGATTAAAATTATCATAATGACAAACGGGAGGATAATGCGCGGCATCATCCTCCCGTTTTTTTTTGCATCAGCAGCTGTTGACTCCGGCAACAATACCACAATCGACTCCCCCCCGATACAAACACGCGTCCCACAGCCTGAGGCCGCAGGACGCGATTGTCTATTCTAAAAAAATAAATCTCTTTTTTTACTGGCCGAGATAGGGCTTGAGCAAGCGGCTCTTCTGTCCCTTGAGTCGACGGATGGCCTTCTCCTTGATCTGACGCACACGTTCACGTGTCAGATCGAATTTGGCTCCGATCTCCTCAAGCGTCATTTCCTGACACCCGATTCCAAAGAACATCTTCAGAATCTCGCGTTCACGCTCATGCAACTGGTGCAACGCACGATCAACCTCCTTAGAGAGCGATTCCTGTGTGAGCGTCGAATCGGCCATAGGCGAATCCTCATTGGTCAGCACGTCAAGAAGCGAATTGTCCTCACCTTCCACAAACGGAGCGTCGACCGAAATATGACGGCCGGAAACTTTCAGAGTATCGGCAATCTTGTCAACGGGGACATCGAGGGTCTCGGCAAGTTCTTCCGCAGATGGACGACGTTCGTTGTCCTGCTCGAACTTAGAGAGAGCCTTCGAGATTTTGTTAAGCGATCCCACCTGATTCAGAGGCAGACGCACAATTCGCGACTGCTCAGCGAGAGCCTGCAGGATGGACTGACGGATCCACCACACGGCATAGGAGATGAATTTAAAGCCTCGCGTCTCGTCGAATTTCTGTGCTGCTTTTATCAAGCCGAGATTGCCTTCATTGATCAAGTCGGGCAAACTGAGACCCTGATTCTGGTACTGTTTTGCCACTGATACAACGAAGCGAAGATTTGCACGTGTCAGTTTATCGAGTGCTCTTTCATCGCCCTGACGAATGCGCTGTGCCAGTTCAACTTCCTCTTCAACAGAGATAAGTTCCTCACGACCAATCTCCTGAAGATATTTGTCGAGCGAAGCGCTTTCGCGGTTGGTAATTGATTTTGTTATTTTTAATTGTCTCATCTTGAATTGTGAGATTAGGGCATATTAAGCTTTAAGCGCGCAAAGTTACGCTTTTTCTGCGAGAATTGAAACAAAAAGCGATGCCAAAAAGTGACATCGCTTTGATTTTTTAACGTTTCACGTGCCATAATGACGGATTATTTATACCGCATCCAACGCACGAGTTCTTTGAACGACGGCTTCTTCCCGTACATGAATATGCCAACACGGTAGATCTTTCCGGCAAGCCACACCATCACGAAGAAAGAAGCGTAGAGCACAACCAGCGACGCTATGATCTGCCACCCGGGAATGTCATAAGGGATACGGGCCATCATGACCATAGGCGATGTGAACGGCACAATCGACATGACAACCGATAATGACGAGGTGGGATCCGCAGCCGCGGTCATTCCGAAGATGATTCCGATGATCACGGGGAATATCACTACCGACTGCAACTGACCGGCATCCTGAATATTGTCGACCGAAGAACCGATGGCGGCATAAATGGCGGCATAGAGCATGAAACCTCCGACAAGGAACAGCAGCAACAGGCCGAAAAGACGCAGGATGTAGCCTACATCACTGAGCATGGACACAGCCTGGAGCACACCGACATCCGTAGACATTGCCGACATATCGGCACTACCGGAATTCATGGCAGCAATTTCCGAGGTCATATCGGCAGGCAGCAAAGCCGGCAACAGGAACGCCGACATGGCCGCGATCAACGCTGTCCAGATCAGGATCTGGGTCACAGCCACAAGGCCGATGCCGCAGATCTTCCCAAGCATTATCTGCATAGGCTTCACGGAGGAAACGACAAGTTCAAGAACACGGTTGGTCTTTTCCTCGATGATGCTCGTCATGACCATCTGGCCATAGAGAAGCAGACACATGTAGAGCAACATCGTCAATACCATGCCAAGAGCATAAGACAGCATTGTGGAGGACTCCTTGTTGTCGCTGTCGGCATTATACTGCCGGCTGATCAGCGAGATATCACTATGGATGGAACTGATTATAGTGTCGAGGTTATCTATATTGTAGGCCTTCAGCCGTGTCTGCTCGATTATGGAATTGATCTGTGAGGTCAGAGCCGTCTCAAGGTTCATTGACGACGCGCCGTTAGTGAGCAACTCTACCGGGGCATTGCCTTCGATAGCTGCCGGGGGAATTATGACCACTGCATCGGCCGCCTCGGTTTCAAGCATCTGCTGCCACGATGAATCGGCCGGCACGATCTCATAAATCGATGTGGACTGCATCTGCGGTGCGATGACACCCGATTCGTCGATAACGACGAGCTTGCGCGAATCGCCCTCCGAGAACTCGGCGATAAGTATGGGGGTGAACATCAGCGCGAGCATCAGCAATGGCATCAGTATCGTTGTGATTATAAAACTTTTCTTGGTGACGCGTTCCATATATTCGCGTCCGATGATTATGCCAACTTTTGAGTTCATGATTCTTGGTTTGATGATCCGACAACTGAAATGAATATATCGTTCATGGAGGCCATGGCCGGGTTGAACGAGAGAATATCGACAAGCTCATTGGCCTTTGCGATCAACGGGCGCGTCTCAATCTCCGGTGCAAGCCCAAGATCAAGTTTCATTGCCCCCGAGGGCTGGAGATCAAGGGTGTAGGAAGATATCATAGGCTCCAGTTCCTTGACAAGCCTTGAGGCATCGCCATTGAAAGTCAGCGAATATTTGCCCCGGGTGAAATCGCGGCGTATCTGCTCCACATTGCCGGTCAGCACATTGCGGCCTTTGTTGATCAGGGTTATATTGTCGCAGATCTCCTCCACGGATGCCATATTGTGGGTAGAGAATATGACCGTGGCACCCTCAGACTTCAGACGCAGAATCTCGTCGCGCAACAGATTGGCGTTGATGGGATCGAATCCTGAGAAAGGCTCGTCGAAGATCAACAGCTTTGGCCGGTGCAACACCGTCACTATAAACTGCACTTTCTGAGCCATACCCTTTGACAACTCCTCAACCTTGCGGTTCCACCACTCGGATATACCAAAGCGTTCGAACCATTTTTTCAGCTCGCCGACAGCCTCAGTGCGCGACAAACCTTTCAGCCGGGCAAAAAAGATGGCCTGCTCCCCTACTTTCATTTTCTTGTAGAGACCGCGCTCTTCAGGAAGATAGCCGATGTGAGCCACATCGTCCTGTGTCAGCCGATGTCCGTCGAAAGTAACAGAGCCTGTATCGGGAGCCGTGATGTGGTTTATGATACGGATAAGGGTGGTTTTTCCTGCGCCATTAGGGCCGAGCAAGCCGTAGACCTGTCCCCGGGGGATCTGCAGGGAAACATTGTCGAGCGCACGATGTGAACCGAACGTCTTGCCGACATTTTCCACTTCAAGGATATTATTCATCGTAATTTCTGTTTTGGTTTATTCTGATTCATTAGAGTCGGGAAATGCGGAAAAGTTGCACCTGCGACTCATTTTTTTCGAAAACAGCGGTCGACGATAGCGGCTATCGCGCCGTCGCCGGTCACATTACAAGCCGTGCCGAAGCTATCCATGGCGATATAAAGGGCTATCATCAGCGCATTCTGTGCATCAGAGAATCCGAGGATCGACGAGAGCAGCCCGAGCGAGGCCATGATCGCGCCACCCGGAATACCGGGAGCGGCTATGATCGTCACCCCGAGCATCGCGATAAAATGGGCGAACATTCCGGCATCATAGGGCATACCCTGCATTATCATGATTGCAAGGGCACACGCCACAATCTTCAGCGTTGAGCCTGACATGTGGATCGTGGCACACAACGGGACGGTGAATCCGGCGACATCCTCACTCACCCCCATCCGGATAGCCTGACGCAAAGTCACGGGGATAGTCGCTGCCGACGACTGGGTGCCGAGCGCGGTGAAGTAGGCCGGCATCATGGTCCAGAGCATTTTCAGCGGATTCCGGCGCGAGAAAAACGACGCGATGACGTATTGCAGGAGCAGGATCAGGACATGCATCACAAAGATAATGACAATGATGCTGACAAACGTGCTGAGAATAGCACCTACTTGCCCGGCCACCGTCATGTTCAGGAAAATCCCGAAGATATAGACAGGCAGAAGCGGAATCACCACATTGTTGATCGCCATAGCTACAATTGACCGAAATTCTGAAATTCCACGTCGCAGAGCATCGCCTTTCACATAGGCCGCTCCAAGTCCGACCATGAAAGCCAGCACAAGTGCCGTCATCACGGGCATCAACGGAGGGATCGACATCGTGAAATAGGGATCCACGCCATTGTCGGCCGACAGCATCATCTGATCTGCTCCCGACGACACCATCGACGGGAAAAGCCATGCACCGGTGAAATATGACGAAAATCCGGCAAAAAGAGTGAACGCATAGGCCAATGCGGCAGTGAAAACGAGCATTTTCCCGGCCCTGTTTCCAAGATCGGCGATGGCAGGAGCCACAAAACCGAGAATGATGAGTGGTATCAGGAAGCCGAGAAACTGGCCGAAAACCTCATTGAATGTAGCACAAAGACGAGCAAACCATTCCGGCGAGACATATCCCACAGCCACACCTAAAGCGATAGCGACAATAATCCGTCCGAGCAATCCTATTTTAATTTTTCCGGTCATTACAGAGGGTCTTAAGCAATTATTTTCACAAAGATAGCAGTTTTTTTATCTCCGGATGTAACTTTTCGGGCTGTTATTGCGTCAAAAGGATATAACACCAACAAATATGACACGAAACAAACTAATCCCAGCCCTCGCGGCAATCATTCTCCTCGCCTCCACCTCCTGCCAGAAAGCAATCTCCTATCTTGCTTCCGACGAGTGTAACGCCAAAGGACCGATAGTCACAGAATCACGCACATTGGATCAGGTCAACGGGCTTGTCTCAACCCGAGGCCTCAATGTCATTTACATCCAGAGCGACAGCCTGTCGCTGACCGTAGAGGCACCTCAGGACATCATGGAGTTTATCACGACCAATAACAATGGCGGCACACTGACCGTCGGGTCGACCAAGAACCTCAACGGATGCGCGAGCAAAGTCACCGTAACCGTCAAAGCTCCGGGAATCAACGGATTCGATGCCTCGTCAGGGTCTTCATTATCAATTCCGGAGGCTTACAACCTTCCCGACGGATCGGTAAGAATCACGACTTCGAGTGGTGCAGCGTTCAATGCCGGACAATTCGATGCATCGCAGATATCTCTTTCATCGTCAAGCGGTTCCGCCATCAACATATCCGGCATCAATGCCCGGAAAGTGAACGGATCAAGTTCCAGCGGAGCAGCCATGAGCATTAAAGGCAAGACCGAGAATGTCGGTTTGAGCGCATCAAGCGGCGCTTCAATCTCTGCCGGTGGCCTCCAGTCACAGACAGGATCGGCATCAGCATCCAGCGGTGGCGCAGTCGACTGCAACATACTCAAATCGCCGAGAACCAGTGCCTCAAGCGGCGGTTCCATCAACAACCGATAAAAAAACAGCTTTCATAATAAACACAGATCAAGAGAGGCCGATGCGAGATGCATCGGCCTCTGTTTGCCATATAAAATGTCATGCAGGGGGAAAATTTAACATTCATTAAGCATAGAAACTCTCATTTTATTGCCTATCTTTGCAGAACACACAACAACCAATCACAAGTCACCATGAAAACATTCCTGCAGATCCTGATCCCGGCAATCGCAGTCCTGTATTCAGCGATTCAGGTCAATGCGGCCGCTGACCCAAACATTGTCATCGAACAATTGACCGACCGATATAAACTTGTTTCCGACAAAGAAGGCAAACTTGTCCGGATCGAGGAGTCGTGCGAGACAACATTCAGAGCAAAACGCACGGCAGGTAAAGCCATGGCACTCGCATTCTACAGCGAAGACATCAAGATCACCAAAGCCACCGGCGGCACCGTAGGCTATGACTACGTTGACCGCGACGGCATTTTCTTTGACGACTCAAAACTCTGCTATGTTGCAGTAGAGCTAAAGAAACCGGGAGCCACAGCAAAGGCCACGATCAACAGCACCATACTCAGACCCGAGTTTTTCAGCCGTATCCTGCTTTACGAAAGCTACGACATTGAAAACGCACAATATATTTTCGAGATCCCTACAAATCTCTCCGACCGCTACAAAATCGTGGAGCGCAACGTTCCATCCGGAATGCTGAAACGCACAGAAGAAACCAAAGGCGACAAACTGGTGATCACCTTCTCGGCCACCGGCCTCAAAACTCCGAAACGATTTTCCGACGAGCCATCCCGTTCCCGTTATTATCCACAGCTGCTAATATTGGGACAGTTTGCCAACCCGACTGAGGTCTACAGCTATCTGAGAACATATATTCAGGAAACCGATCCGCAGAATCAGTCTGTTGCAGACAAGACCAGAGAGATCACCGCCGGCTGCACCACCGATGCCGAACGAATAGCCGCCATCACACGATTTGTACACGACAACATACGCTATGTGGCGGTAGAGAACGGGGAGCTCGGACAGCGTCCCGACCTGCCATCGGAAGTGTTGCGCAAATCGTTCGGCGACTGCAAAGGGAGCGCGTCACTGATCAAAGCCATGCTCTGCGCCGCCGGCATAGACGGACGTCTTGTATGGATAGGTACCGACGATGTGGGAAACCGTTATTCCGAATACCCCGTGACATCGGCCGGCAACCACATGATAGCGGCAGCCGTCACCGGCGATTCAATCCTGTTTATCGACGGCACAGCGCGTCAAACGCCGCCATTCAAAGTCCCGTTCGGAATCCAAGGCTGCGAAGGATTGGTGGAAGACGGTCCGGACAAATGCATCGTGGCCACCGTCCCGACATCCTCACCGCTGGAAAACATGAACAAATCAGATCTCAGACTCACCATAGATCCGGACGGCACATTATGTGGCGAGGGCAGCCTGACCATCACCAACGGACTTGCCAACAGCGTCAAATCGCTTATCGAAGACACTGCGCCGGCACAAAGAGCCAACATCTATGCCCGGCTGTTTGAGATCTGCCTGGCCGGCAGCCATGCAGACCAGCCGGAAGTCAATGCCGCTGAATCGGAAATAATCCTCAACGGGAAACTCAGCCTCGGCGGTGCAGTGAAGAAAGTGGGAGATGAAACATACGTCGACATCAATCCATCGGCATATCTCACCAAACTGAAATTTGACACCAAGGAACGTGAATCGCCAGGCTACTACTCCTATCCGATGTCGGATGTCAGCACCCTGACATTCCAGATCCCCGACGGAATGGAAGCATGCTTCCTTCCGGAGCCTGTGGAGATTGAAAACGAATGGCTGAGCGGAAAAATCTCGACGACACTATCACCCGACGACAACACTATTGTCCGTAACTTCTCGATCATTGTGCGCCCCGGCATCATACCCTTAAATGATCTGAAACGCGTCAATGCCGATATAAACAGACTCTCAACGGCCTGCTCCTCAAAGATAGGCATCCGAAACAGCAACTAAAAAACTGTCCTAACAAAATCACTATTCATTATGAGACACTACCGGTTAAACATCCTGCGAACAGCCATTCTACTGATGGCTTCGGGCTTTTTGTTCCAAACAGCCCAAGCCGGGATAGACAAGAAATTTTTTGAAAAAGCAGCCGAGACGGTATGGGGAATGGATCTACCGCAGTTCAATCCCAATGCCGATCTCAGCGACTCCATTTTCCAAAACCAATCGGCCAACTTCATAGCCCGATACATAGGACTGACCGCCGACTATGACAACAGCATCAATCCATCAAAAGGGTCGCAGCCGTCAAATACAACCAAGGCTGTCATGATACGCCGTTCGATGGTTAAACTCAACGATGCCGCAGCAATCGACTACTTCTCCGACTTCACTTTCTATCCGCCGGAAAAGGTTGATTTTCACGGATATGTGGTTTCAAACGTCAAACCTGCATTCGGCGCACGAATCCATAAAGCCGACGGCAAAATTGTTGATATAGACATGAATGAGGCCGTGGAAGTGACAACCGGCAAGAAAAACAAGGTTGAGAAATACAAAATAGCCATACCCGGACTCGTTGTCGGAGATGTTCTTGAATACTTCCACTACACCGACTACTACTGCGAGGAATTCTCGATGCCGGATTTCACCGTCAATTTTCTCGCCAAGTATCCGACACACACTCTGACGCTTGACTGCCGTACCGCTCCCGAGCTGGCTCTTGAATACGGCGCATTCAACGGCGCGCCACGCATTCTGGAATTCCCACGTATAGACAACAAGAACCAACTCTTTATCGAGCTTCAGGATATAGAATCACTGGACGAAGAATTGCCATACTTTGAAGCCGCACGCCAGATGCCATACATGCACATTTTCGTCATAAACCACACATCCCGTCTGGAATTTCACCCCAATGCGCACAGAATGGGCGGCATACGCTACGCGTCAGCACCCTACGTGATGAGCGACGTAGCAGCATCGATCTATAATTCAAAAGTACCCGACAAGATAGTGTCCGAAGCCTGCTCCATGGTAAAAAACTGGAAGAAATCGCATCCCGATGCCACGGAAACAGAGGTAAACGATGCTGCCTGGTATGCAGCGATCGTGGCACTGCACAAGAGCCGCGAATCTATTTCGGACCGCCAACTATCGCTCATCTTCTACAAAGTTCTCGAAAAACTGGACCGCTTGACTGATGCACGAATCGGAGTCACCACCTCACGTGAAGAAGTGCCTATCGACGAAATCCCCAACTACAAATCGGCGGATTATTTCGTAAAAGCCGGCGACCGCTTCTACTTCTGTCGGTCGGGCTTCTCGCAGATTCCAGGTGAACTGCCCCGTGGATATGACTCAGAGAAATATATCCTCTACACAGCGCGTCCGACCAACGAGATGCTTCACACATCCGCACAGTTCGGCAACTTCCCCAAATCGAAAGCCACTGAGAACACCGACGTATCCGCAACGACGGTGACTATCAACCCTGATGATCCGCAGAAGCTTGATGTGACAACAATACGCTCATTGAGCGGAACAGAAAAAAATATAGTTGCAAATGTATTTACATACCGGCAGGGGCTCGACTCTCTGACCACCTTCCTTGGAGAGAAACCGATCAGCAGTAAAGATCTTCCCGACGAGACTGAAGATATAGAGGACAGTCGCGAATCAGCAGAAAAATACGTCCGCAGGATGTGGGCCACAGACGATGCCGAGCTATCCGACTACACAATACTAAAATCCGGTATCGTGCCCACCTCCCCCATTCTCAGCGTCCGCTTCGATGGAGTTGTTGACGGTGCCGTGACAGAAGCCGGCAACAATATGCTGATCAACGTGGGCCGCTTCATCGGCAAGCAATCGCAATTAAAGGGCAACGAGCGTACACGCGATGTGAGCATAGTCCGCCCATCGGCCAAACGCATAGACACTACAATCACGTTTGAGATCCCGGAAGGATATGAGCTTGTGGAAAGCAGTCTCGATGACCTGCGCCGCAGCATGAACACACGCGACGGCAGTTTCAACACAGAAGTCAGCGCCGACGGATCAACAGTGACAATCCGTGTGGTTGAACGCTATCCCCGTTCCATCTCTCCGGCCTCCGCATGGCCCGATCTTGTAGCCATCCAGGATATGGCTCATGAGTTCAATTCCGCAACCTTGGCCATCCGCCGCAAATAATAGGAACAACCGCTAATCGAGTAGGAGGTGAACACTAATCGTAGGTGTTTATCTCCTACTTTCGTGTTTACCGACTTCTCACACCAAGCTTACATTGGATATGTTTCTTGTCACGAAAAAACTGCAACAGCCTGTTGCAGCGTTGCTTTGGAGACACATCAACTATCTCATTACCAATTTTGGGGATTATGAAAATGCCATTCTATATTATTTTGATTTGTTCGGGTCTGTAAACCTAAAGAGTGTTATCGCACTCTATAAGGTACCATAACACTCTTTATGGGGAAAATTGTGGAAATTACATTTCGAAATAATACTTTCTGCTGTCCCAATTGAAGTAATATTTGCAAGGACCACACTTTATGGCATAGGCTTCATGAACTTTCTCATTCCACTTAAACCGAACTACATATTGTCCGCCAGTAACATAAACTTGAACGTTAATATAAGCACCATTTTCGGCGACCGCTTTACCCTCATATGCGCAAGGAATGCCTGGTACGCAGATTTCAGGATCTTCTTGTGCTGCATACGTTTTTGTAACAAAAGTAGCAGTTCCTCCTACAAGGAGTGCCAGAATTAGAAAAATTTTTTTCATACACATTGTGTGATTGGTTGGTCTTACAGTCCTATCGACCATTAGTGATAAAGAAACGTGGACTGATTTACCACATCTCCTATTGACGGTCGTAGGAAACCTTGCGAGTGAGATAAGAAAATAGCAGCCCACGCTATAGCGTGAGAACCGCTTTGTCTATCTCTTACTCGCTTTTGAAAATTTCCTACGTTTTCAATAGTAAGATAAGCAAAACGCTTCTTCGATTAGTTTATTATGTTGTGCCATTCCACTGAATGACGATGCAAATTTAACAATAATATCCGAGAGTACAAAATGTTATAAAACATACTATTAAACCTGCATAGTGATACTGATATATCAGAGATATTCCCCTACCATCTTTGATGGCCTTTACGAGCATTTGTATCAATTTTCTGTAATTGACCATATCAAAGAACTTCTCAAGGTCAAGGTCTATGCATTCATTATTTTAGCCGTCATTTACACCCGTTAGATTATTGCACATGTCGGGCAAATACGCAAGAAAGCCGGCCGATGCAAATTGCATCGGCCGGCCTTTCATATAAGGGAATTAGTTATACTAATCAGATCACGCCCTGACCCATCATGGCGTTGGCAACTTTCATGAAGCCTGCGATGTTGGCACCCTTCATGTAGTTGAGATATCCATCGGGTTCTGTGCCATATTTCACGCACTGTCCGTGGATGTCGCGCATGATCACGTGGAGTTTCTGATCCACTTCTTCAGCACTCCACTGGAGGTGCATTGCGTTCTGGCTCATTTCAAGACCAGAAGTAGCAACACCGCCGGCATTTACAGCCTTGCCGGGAGCATAAGTCACACGAGCGTTGAGGAACGTGTCGATAGCCTCGGGTGTACATCCCATGTTAGAAACCTCAGCAACGAGAGTCACACCATTGTCAACGAGCTGACGCGCATCTTCTGCGGCAAGTTCGTTCTGTGTAGCGCAAGGCAGAGCGATATCCACCTTCTGTTCCCAAGGTTTGCGTCCGGCATAGAATGTAGATCCGGGGAACTTGTCGGCATAAGGAGCAACGATATCGTCGCCGGTTGCACGCAGATAGAGCATATAGTCAATCTTCTCGGCGTTGAGACCTTCGGGATCGTAGATATATCCGTCGGGGCCGGAGATAGTGACAACCTTAGCACCGAGTTCTGTAGCTTTCAGAGCCGCACCCCAAGCCACGTTACCGAAGCCGGAGATAGCCACTGTCTTGCCCTTGATATCCATATTTTTCTCAGCAAGCATGCTCTGCACGAAATAGAGCGCACCGAAACCTGTAGCCTCGGGACGGATACGTGATCCACCGAACGAGAGAGCCTTGCCAGTCATAGAGCCGTCACATTCGTTGCAGAGTTTCTTGTACATGCCATACATGTAGCCAACCTCGCGACCACCTACGCCGATATCACCGGCAGGAACGTCGCGGTCGATACCGATATTCTTCCAGAGTTCAAGCATGAAAGCCTGGCAGAAGCGCATGATCTCGGCATCGCTCTTGCCACGGGGCGAGAAATCGGAGCCACCCTTGGCACCACCCATAGGGAGAGTGGTCAGCGCGTTTTTGAAAGTCTGTTCAAAACCAAGGAATTTGAGGATCGACAGGTTGACCGAAGCGTGGAAACGGATACCACCTTTGTACGGGCCGATAGCATTGTTGAACTGCACGCGATAACCAAGATTGGTCTGCACGTCGCCGTTGTCGTCGGTCCAGGTCACACGGAACGTGAGAATTCTGTCCGGCTCTACCATACGCTCAATGATACGGGCTTTTTCAAACTCAGGATGCTGATTGTAGACATCCTCAACACACATCAGAACCTCTTTGACGGCCTGAAGATACTCTTTCTCACCGGGGTGTTTTGCCTCAAGTGAGCTCATTATTCGATTTATATCCATATTATATGTATAAAACGGTATTTTAATAGGTTAACACCGCAAATATAATGAATAAAACCATACAAGTGTACACTCCGACAGTCTTAAATTTAGTTAAAAACATACCTTTTGCTTTCAATTTGCTATCACACCCCTAATTACACCACATCCACCCATCCAAAGTCGCCTCACGAGGTTCCTACACCACAGCGGCGCTACACCAAATCATTGATTACCGCGATCGGTTATATGCTGTTTATTGACACGATAGGTCAAAATTCCAACAAGCACAACAAACACTAAAGCACCCAAGCCTGCGCAACCACGGATTATCAACATGACTTTGGGTTGGATATTCTCCAACCATATTGTCATAGACAGGAGAAGAACGACTACAACAGCCATAACTGCCAAGGCGATATATTTCAACCGTCTATTCTCAGGCAAATTATACAGCTTATTTATTTCCTCCCGTTCCTGCAAACGTTTATTCATTGCATACAGTCTTTTTTTTCAATAAAATATAATCAACACACAGCCACAAAGATAAGTCATTGTGGTATTTTGCACAAACCATTGATAGAAAAGACAGCAATTGCCGGAACGAAGCAGACGGTCTGTTCCCCTAATGGAGACAGACCGTCTATTTTCTTTATTTAATAAGACACAGAGACGTTAACGCCGTCTTTTCTTTGATGATTTTTTCTTTTTGGAACTTGACTTCTTCGTTGATGACTTGGAAGAAGATGCCGACGGGATTTTTATTTTCTGCCCGATACCGATCCTTGTTGTTCCTTTGCTCATGCCGTTGGCTTTCTGGATGGCGGCGACAGTCGTGCCATGACGGCGTGCGATTTTTTCAAGATTATCGCCTGACTTAACGGTATAGGTGGTTGTTTTGGGCTTTGTGGTTTTCTTTTTCGAAGCGGCAGAAGAAGAAGCAGCAACAGTTTTAGCGTTGTCATTACGTGCGGTCACGGTTGTTTCGCCTGTGGGTTTGGTGCTTGCTCCGGCAATCTCTCTGCGGACTACGGTCTTAATGACAAGTTTGTCGCCCTCTTTCACTTTTCCACGACGCAGATTGTTCCAACGTTTGACATCCGTGGAGCTAACGCCATAGTGCTTGGATATGTCGCGGAGACTTTCACCACGGGCAACTATATGTGTCTGCTCAACAATGCTGTCGGGCAAGACGGATGCGATAGCTGCGTTTCCGGCTGCATTCTGCGACTGTCCGGCAGCGGCCAACGCATTTGCATCACCTTGTGCCACACGCGGCTGCCCGGGTTCCACATAGGTGCGGCGCGCATACTGGTCCATATCATAATTGCGTATGGCATCCTCGCTGACAAGATAGCTGTAGCACTTCTGCTGCGGCAGGACAAGAGAATAGGGATGATGGTCGCCGGGGATGATATCCTTACGGAACTGAGGGTTCAGCATGCGGATTTCCTCTACCGGAATGTTGATCACATTAGCGATCTGGTTGAAGTGCAGACGATCGTTCACCTCGATGGTATCCGTTACAAGACGATGTTTGACAACCGTCGGATTGATGCCATATCGTTTATGGTAGGTCATCACATAGTTTGCGGCAATGAAAGCAGGGACATAACCACGAGTCTCTTTCGGCAGATAGTTATAGATTTCCCAGAAATCCTGTTTTCCGCCACCGGCACGGCGCAAAGCCTTGTTTACATTGCCGGGACCGCAGTTGTAGGCAGCGATGGCGAGCGACCAGTCACCATAGATTGAGTAGAGCTGCTTGAGATATTTAGCGGCATTGCGCGATGAGACACGCGGATCACGGCGCTGGTCAACGAGCGAGTTCACCTCCATGCCAAGTCCCATAGCCGTAGGAGCCATGAATTGCCACAGGCCACATGCACCGGCACGAGAAACGGCATTGGGATTAATGGCCGACTCGATCACGGGCAGATATTGCAGCTCAAGAGGCACTCCTTCTTTGAGCAATTCCTCAATGAATATAGGTCCATAGTAGTTGTGGAGCGCAAGCATATCCGCCACGAGCTGACGCTTGCGTTCGAGATACATTTCGATGTACTGCCCCACCACAGGGTTATACGGCATCTCGATCTCTACAGGCAGGCGGCTCAAAAGATCCTCGTATTCTTTCGGAGTTCCGGAATGATGGCGGATGTTGTCGGCAGCCTGTTCCGTGAAATGTTTCAGGTAGAAGTTTTCCTCCAGCTCCCGGGTTTTTGTCTCAAAGCTTTCCGGGGGCACGAGGTTATCGTCGGTCAAGGAATGCTTGATATCGAGAATCGATGGAGCGGCCATGGCGGAAGCCACAGCAAATGAAAACAGAGAGGATGTGAGTATTTTCTTTATGTATGACATAACTATTGAATTCAGAAGTTGATTGCCAGCATCACACCTAAAGCCGGATAAGGGCTGTTGGTGTCACGCAACAAGGCAGGGACAACCTGCATGGAGAGATCGGGGGAAATATCAAAATTGGTCAGCGAAGCATCTACATAAGCGTCGACGACGGCAATGAGATAGACACCGACCATACCTATTATACAAAGGTCGCGGTTTCGACGGAAATAGTCCTTCCGGCTTTTCAGGACACGTTCGAGCCAAGAGCGGTTGAGTGATTCCTCCGAAGTGTTCGGCGGAAAGAAGTCCATATAGCTTTTTGTGGATGGATCGTTGTCCATAAGATCGTAATATGCACGGGTGTAGTCGGACAACATTCCATTGTTCCACGATGCGCCGTAGCCAAGTCCCATGAAACCACCTATAACAATAGGCAGCTTCCAATAACGGCGGTTGTAGATCTGCCCCAGACCGGGACAAAGAGCCGAGAGCCATACCGCTCTTGTAGGATCGGGAACGAACACACGCTTGCCTGAAGCCTGCAGCGAATCCGTCAGCACCCCCTCGTTGAACAAAGCCTCCATCTCGGGATCGTTCACTACGGGAATCGTGTCGACAGGGGAAAAGGACAACGAATCAGTTTCAGGATTAACCGAGAACTCATCCTCCACCACGGCAGCCGGGAGGCTGAGTGGTCCATCAACGGGGATCGTGTCGGGGAGGATTGAATATGGCGTTTCAGTCCTGACAGCCGGCGTTGTCCTGCGCTGAGGACGCACAGGGCGGTCGGGGGTGGCTGAAAAAACATTAAATGGTGTTAACGACATCAAAATCACGATGCCGATAATCCATTTTCCAGCAGAATGCAAATATGTGTTAATAAAATGCACAATTATCGCTTTTCCATTATCACCCAATCATTCAAGCCATTACAACACAGCAACAGCAATATCCATAGATATGATCAGGCGTTTCCGGGTTTTACTTTGTCAAATATAGCAATTAATCTCTCAAGTTCAGCCTCATCTTTAAACGAGAAGGTTATTTTGCCACGACCGGCTTTATTGCAAGAGAAGGAAACGGGGGTTTCAAAACGCTGGGTCATGTGGCGCGACAAAAGGTCGTATTCACCTGCGTCCTGCTTTGTTTTCGGAGTGGCGGCAACCGTCTCGCCACCCTCACGCAACGCTTTGGCTATCTCCTCGACCTTGCGCACCGAGAGGCCTTCTTTGACTATACGATTGTAGAGCTTCAATTGCTTTGTCGGATCGTCGATCGAGAGCAGTGCTCTTGCGTGCCCCATATCGACACGCTTATCGCGGAGTCCGAGCTGCACTTCGGCCGGCAGACGCAACAATCGCAGGAAATTTGCTATTGTGGCACGCTTCTTTCCGATACGTTCGCTCAGCCGTTCCTGAGTGAGCGAATACTGATCTATGAGTTTTCTGAACGTGAGAGCGATTTCGATTGCGTTAAGGTCCTCACGCTGGATATTCTCGATCAAAGCCATCTCGGTCAGCTCGGTATCATTGGCCGTGCGTATATATGCAGGGACAGAATGGAGTCCGGCCAGACGAGCGGCGCGGAAACGGCGTTCGCCAGCGATGATCTGATAGCTGTCGGAGCCAACCTTGCGGAGCGAAAGCGGCTGGATGATGCCGAGTTCGCGGATCGACGCGGCCAGTTCCTCAAGGGCGCTCTCATCGAATGTGGAGCGCGGCTGATCGGGATTCGGCGCGATCTGGTCAAGAGAAATATCGTTGATTGCGGAAGAACCGCGAGCCGGGACATCGTCCATGGATATGAGCGAATCGAGTCCGCGGCCTAAAGCGTTACGACGTATTGCCATTGGATGATTGTAGGGTTTAGAGTTAGAGAGTGTGGAGTTGGAGAGGATGATTATTTGCGGACGCGGTGGCGCGAGATGATCTCACGGGCAAGAGCTACGTGGGAGGTGGCACCACGGCTTTCCGAATCATAGAGCAAAGCCGGAAGCCCATGCGACGGAGCCTCGCTCAGACGGATGTTGCGCGGAATAACCGTCGTGAACACCATATCGCCGAAATGGCTTTTCAGTTCCTCATAGATCTGGTTGGCGAGCTTCAGACGGGCATCGTACATTGTCAGAAGGAAACCTTCGATCTCCAGTCCGGGATTAAGGCGCGGCTTTATGATGCGGATAGTGTTGATGAGCTTAGTGATCCCCTCCAATGCGAAATATTCAGCCTGCACGGGGATTATGACCGAGTTGGCCGCCGTCAGGGCATTGACGGTTATCAGTCCGAGCGAAGGAGAGCAGTCGATCAGGATATAATCATAGTCCGGTGCTACGGGGCGAAGGAGTTCGGCAAGAACTTTCTCCCTGTTAGGCCGGCTTATCAGTTCGATCTCGGCTCCGGCAAGGTCGATCCGCGATCCGATCAGATCGAGCCCCTTCATGCAAGTGGGCACCTGCGAACCGGCCAAAGGATAATCGTCGACCAGACACTCATAGATAGATGACGACATCTGCTCCGGCTTGATTCCATAGCCGGATGTAGCGTTGGCCTGAGGGTCGGCGTCGATTATCAGCACCTTCTTGCCTTCTGCGGCAAGAGATGCGGCAAGATTGATAGTTGTAGTGGTCTTGCCCACACCACCCTTCTGATTAGCTATTGCAATGATTTTACCCATAAATAATAATATGTTATGCACTGCAAAGTACGCATATTTTATTTATAAGGAAAAGTGCAAAGGGGTGAATTTGAGTTAAAATGTTGATAAAAGGGCTATATTGTTAATAACTCGTGGAACGCCGTGGAACATCGGGATATGTCAGAGCAAAAGTTGCGCGTCGCCATAGCTCAGGAAACGATAGCCGGAAGCCATGGCATGGTCGTACATCCGACGCCAGTCCCCGTCGGTAAATGCAGAGACGAGAAGCAATAACGTTGACTGAGGCTGATGGAAGTTGGTCACCATGCCGCCGACGACCTTGAATTCATAGCCCGGAGCAATGATGATACGCGTCGAAGCGACAAGAGTACGCAAGCCACGCGCATCAAGATAGTCCAGCAATGCTTCCATTGCCTGACGGCGCGACAGACGCGGATGATCCTCAGAATATGGATACCACTGCCCTACCTCGTCGAGCTCCATTCCACGGGATGCCATGCAGCCGAGATGGTAGAGCGACTCAAGAGTGCGGACGGATGTGGTTCCGACGGCGATCACCGGCGACTGAGAAAGGGCAATCCGGCTGATCACATCGCGATCCACGGCAATGAACTCACTGTGCATAGGATGCTCGCCGATGGTCTCGCTTTTGACCGGCTGGAAAGTTCCGGCACCGACATGGAGAGTGACCTCCAGCCGATCAATGCCCCGGCTGTCGATCTCAGCAAGCACCCCCGGGGTGAAATGCAGCCCGGCTGTAGGCGCCGCCACCGATCCTTCGATACGCGAAAAGACAGTCTGATAGTCGGTGGTGTCGGACGATTCCGTGTTACGGTTGAGATATGGCGGAATCGGGATCTCCCCGGCGGTCTCTATGATTTTCGAGAATGTCACCTCGGGGCAATCCCACGAAAATTCAACGATGGATCCCGTGTCGGCTTTCAGCAACCGCGTGGCCGACAGGATGATATCATGACCGTCGACAGTCAAAGGCATCTCCAGAGAGCCCTCTTTCCAACGTTTTGAATTTCCGACAAAGCAGGTCCACGAGCATCGGACAGTGGATGCAAAAGACTGGGCATAATCGCGCGGCGCGTCAGGTTCCAGACAGAAGATCTCGATCAAAGCCCCGGAAGCCTTGCGGAACCGCAGACGGGCGTTTATGACCCTCGTGTTGTTATAGACCAGCATCGCACCTGCCGGAAGCAAATCCGGCAACTCGTAGAAAAGATGGTCGGTCATTGATCCGTCGCGACGGCGCACGAGCAGCTTACAACGGTCGCGGTCGGGAAGCGGATGCCGGGCTATGCGGCTGTCAGGCAACTCATAATTGAACTCTGATATCTCGATTGATTTTATATCTGATCCTATCTGCATAAATTTAAGTCCGTTCTATATACGGCTGCAAAGGTAAGCATTAAAGTCGAGACATCCACCAAAAGACATGACAATGCCGCCCCGGAGATTACGGGACGGCATCAAATGGGATTACTGCAGTCACTCAGGCTGCGCGCCAAAGCGGTTGTAGCCTCTCTGGCTCGGGAGAACCGTCAGGATAATGTACCAGATCGAGCCGATGACAGGCACGAGGTTGATGAAGATCCAGCCACCGCCTTTGCCGATATCGTGGAGACGGCGCACGGAAACAGCCAGCGACGGCAACAACACGGCAAGCGAATAGATCATAGACACAGTGTAGAGCCAACCGGGAAGCGCGTCCATAATTGAGAGATAGTAGTTCTCCGGCGAGCTGACCATCGACACCTCCATTGGCGGCATCGACGAGAAAGCGACAGCATATATAGCTATCGAGATCAGGAAATTGAACAGGACAAAGAACCAGTATTCCGACCGCGATGCGCGGCCACTGAAAGTAGCGTACTTAGAGAAAACGCTGCGGATTGATTGGGAAAAAGTCATAGCGTGAAAAATATTAAATGATCAATAAAACTCTGTTACACATCACTAAAACGCCCGTTGACTTGGCATTGTTTTGGAAATTGCAGCCAAGACAGAGACAAAACCGGCACATAACCAAAAGAAAAGAGGGAAAATAATTCTGAAAACATTGCATGAATCAATTAAAAAATTGTAACTTTGCAGTCGATTTCGTAATCTCTGGCAGGACATGCAGCCTGTGAATATTGCGAAGAGTGTTAACATTTTTAATCGAAAAAGAAAAAATGGATTTAATCAAAGTTGCCGAAGAAGCATTCGCTACCGGCAAAACACATCCCGACTTCGCCCCCGGCGACACCATCACAGTTGCATACCGCATCAAAGAGGGTAACAAAGAGCGTATCCAGCAGTATCGCGGCGTGGTAATCAAAATCGTAGGCGAAGGTAGCAAAAAGCGCTTCACCGTCCGCAAGATGAGCGACAACATCGGTGTAGAACGTATCTTCCCGATCGAATCACCCTTCATTGACTCGATCACCGTTAACAAATACGGTAAAGTACGTCGCGCTAAGCTTTACTATCTGCGCGCCCTGACCGGCAAGAAAGCCCGTATCAAAGAGCGTCGCATGCCCAGAGCAGAGAAGTAAGCTTACAACGAGCAAGCATAAAGAATCCCGGAAGGCAACAGCCGATCCGGGATTCTTTATGTTAATGGCAGAGAAAATTCAAATACAGATAGACGGGGCGTGGGTTCAGAAAGCGATCATAGGCATGATTGCCTGAACGTCGGTGTCGCCCCAGAGATCGGCGATAGTCAGCCAAAGTATCAACAGGATTATCAGAACGACCGCGCCAATGGAGACCCATAACTGGGTGCGGCGCTGCTTGTTGTTTCTTCTATCATTCATAACTGAAAATGTTTGTTGGGTTGGTAATTTTTACCATATAACATCGGCACAGAAGGAATGGTTCTGAAAAAAATTCACAGAAAAAGGGATATAAAAGCGCAGAAAAGCACACAAACGGAGGAAAAAAATTGTAATTTTGCGTATTGCAAACAAACATCAAAACCTACAGACAATGGATCTCTTTGACACACTCAAAGCAAAGGCCCAGAACCAACCGCAGCGCATAGTGCTGCCCGAAGGCACCGAGCCAAGAACACTGACCGCCGCCGACCGCATCATAGCCGACGGCATAGCCAATATTTTCCTCATCGGCGATCCGGAAGAAATCAAGAAGATGGCCAAGGAATTAAAGCTCAAGAACATAAAGAAGGCCACGATAGTCAATCCGGCCGACGAAACTGTTATTGACCGCTATGCACCTCTTTTCTTTGACCTCCGCAAGAAGAAAGGCATAACGATGGATGAAGCCCGTCTTGCGACAGCCAATCCGCTGTATCTTGGCTGTCTGATGGTTAAAGCCGGGGATGCCGACGGACAGGTTGCCGGAGCGATGAACACCACCGGAAACGTGCTCCGCGCCGCATTCCAGGTGATCAAGACCCAGCCGGGTATCGATGTAGTGTCCGGAGCGTTCATCATGCTGCTTCCCGAGGGTATGCCATTCGGCACCGACGGAATCATGGTGTTTGCCGACTGCGCCGTTGTTCCCGATCCGGATGCATCTCAGCTTGCCCAGATCGCCGTTTCGGCAGCCCAGACCGCACGCGACATAGCCGGCATCGAACCACGCGTTGCCATGCTCAGCTTCTCGACCAAAGGCAGTGCCAAGCATGATCGCGTAGACAAGGTTATCGAGGCCACCCGAATAGCAAAAGAGATGGAGCCGAGCCTCATCATTGACGGCGAATTGCAGGCCGATGCAGCTATTGTTCCCGGCGTTGCGCACACCAAGAGCCCCAACAGCGCACTCAGCGGCCGCGCCAACGTGCTCGTGTTCCCGTCGCTCGAAGTCGGCAACATCGCCTACAAGCTCGTTCAGCGTCTCGGCAATGTACAGGCAGTAGGCCCCGTTCTTCAAGGACTCGCCGCTCCGGTCAACGACCTTTCACGCGGTTGCTTCCCCGAGGATATCTACAAAACCATAATCATGACCTGCAATCAGGCAATCGGCTTAAAGAACAACAATTGATAAAAAAGTATCAGACATGAAAATATTAGTCCTCAACTGCGGCAGCAGTTCCGTTAAATACAAACTTATCGACACCAGTGACAACGCAACGCTCGCAGAAGGTGGCGTTGAGAAAATCGGTCTTGAAGACGGCTTCCTCAAATTCAAACTCGCCGACGGCTCCAAGCAGATCAAAGAGCTTGGCCATATAGACCACAAACAGGCTGTCGAAGCGATTCTCGATATCCTGACCGATCCCACCTACGGCTGTATCAGCTCATTCAAAGAGATTGACGCCGTTGGTCACCGCGTTGTCCACGGAGCAGAGAAATTCAGCAAAAGCGTGCTGATCACCGACGAGGTTATCCAACAGGTGAAAGACTGCTACGATCTGGCACCGCTCCACAATCCTGCCAACATCACCGGCATCGAGGCCATCACGGCCCTTATGCCCGATGTACCTCAGGTCGGAGTGTTCGACACCGCCTTCCATCAGACAATGCCGGCAAAGAGCTATATGTATGCCCTGCCCTACAAATATTATAAGGAGGATGCACTGCGCCGCTATGGCTTCCATGGCACCAGCCACCGCTACGTCAGCGCCCGTGCGGCAGAATTTCTGGGCATCGATATCAACAACTGCAAGATGGTCACCTGCCACATTGGCAACGGCGGCTCCATCACAGCCGTGCTCAACGGCCGCAGCATTGACACCTCTATGGGTCTGACCCCGACAGAGGGTCTCATGATGGGTACTCGTGTTGGCGACGTTGATCCGGGAGCCCTCACCTATCTGATGACCAAACACAACCTGAGCGCAGCAGATATCCAGAAGATCATAAACAAGGAGAGCGGTGTTGCAGGCGTATCAGAGATCTCCAGCGACATGCGCGAGATCGAAGCAGCTGTCAATGCCGGCAACGAACGCGCCAAGCTCGCACTCGACATGTATGAGCAACGCATACTGAAATACATCGGAGCATACGCAGCCGAGATGGGTGGACTTGACGTGATCGTGTTCACAGGCGGCGTAGGAGAGAACCAGACAGGAGTACGCGAAAACGTTTGCGAACCTCTATCGTTCTTAGGTGTTAAACTTGACAAAGACCTCAACAGCCGTACCCGCGGAACCGAGACCCTTATCTCAACACCGGATTCCAAGGTGAAAGTTGTAGTCATCCCGACAGACGAAGAACTCATGATAGCCCGTGATACCGAAGCTATCGTGAATAACAAACAATTATAACCCTTTACTTAATCAGAACACTATGGCACAAATTAAAGCAGCAATCGTGGGATATGGCAACATAGGCCATTTCGTGCTTGACGCACTTCAGGCAGCCCCCGATTTTGAAATTGCAGGCGTGGTTCGCCGCAGCGTTGCCAATATCCCTGCCGAGCTCGCCTCCTACAAGGTGGTCACCGACATTGATGAACTTGGCAAAGTTGATGTAGCTATTCTCTGCACTCCGACACGCGAAGTTGAGAAATATGCCGCAGAATATCTCGCCAAGGGAATCAACACCGTTGATTCATTCGACATCCACACGGATATCTGCAAGCTCCGCGCATCGCTCGACAGCGTAGCCAAAGCCAACAACACCGTAGCCGTGATCTCCGCCGGCTGGGATCCGGGGAGCGACTCCGTAGTGCGCGCCCTGCTTCAGGCCGCTGCCCCCAAAGGCATCACCTACACCAACTTCGGCCCCGGCATGAGCATGGGACACACCGTATGCGTCAAATCGAAGCCCGGGGTAAAGAACGCCCTGTCGATGACCATCCCTCTCGGCACAGGAATCCACCGCCGCATGGTTTACGTGGAACTTGAGCCGGGCGCACAGCTTGAGGATGTGGCACGCGCCGTCAAGGAAGACCCCTATTTCGCAAGCGACGAAACCCACGTGATGGCCGTTGCATCCGTTGACGAAGTCAAAGATATGGGACATGGCGTGAACATGGTCAGAAAAGGTGTGAGCGGCAAGACACAGAACCAGCGTTTTGAGTTCAACATGAGCATCAATAATCCGGCTCTTACCGCCCAGATCCTCGTAGCCGTAGCACGTGCCGCCATGATCCAGCGTCCGGGAGCCTACACGATGATCGAGATCCCCGTGATCGACCTTCTTCCGGGCGACCGCGAGGAGAATATCCGTCATCTCGTGTGATCCGACAAAGCATGCTGGAACAATTTTCAGAAATAATCCAGGGGATAGCCGACAGCGTGTGCGGCTATCCCCTGTTTATAGTCCTGATCGGCGGCGGTCTCTTCCTGTTCCTGTATTCAGGAATGATATCCCTGCGCCGGCTGCCGGATGCAATGAAAGCGATCACAGGCCGACAGAGCGCAGGCCGTGGGGAGATAAGCTCTGCACAAGCCCTGGCCTCGGTTGTAGCAGCCACAATCGGCATGGGGAATATAGCCGGAGTAGCGATAGCACTCGCCATGGGAGGACCCGGAGCCGTGTTCTGGATGTGGGTGAGCGCCATAGTCGGCATGTCGACCAAATATCATGAAGGCGTGCTTGCCATCAAATACCGCAGCCGCGACGCTCAAGGCCGTCCGCTTGGAGGCCCGATGCACATTATCCGCAACGCCATGCCGCATCGTTGGCGACCGCTTGCAGCACTTTTCGCGACAGCAGGCATGTTCGGGACACTTTGCATCATGAACGCCAACCAACTGACGGAGGCGACACTCTCCACCGCATCCCACCTCATGAGCATAGACAATCCCACCGTATTCAAAACCATTACGGGGCTTGTCATTGCCACGATAGTAGGGCTGGTAGTGGTTGGAGGCGTCAAGCGCATAGCCCGGGTGGCATCAGTATTGGTGCCGTTCATGGTCAGCGCATACTTCCTGATGGTACTATACATAATAGTCGGCAACATAGATAACGTTCCTGGCGTTTTGCATAGCATATTTTCCGAAGCATTCAGTCTCAGAGCCGGCTGGGGCGGTCTGGCCGGAATAGCCATCATCGGAGCGAGACGCGCCGCTCTGGTCAACGATGCAGGAGTGGGCACAGCATCCATCATGCACGGCACATCGTCCAACCGCGAACCGGTTCGCGAAGGGCTTGTGGCCATGCTCGGTCCTGCGATAGACTCCGGCTTCGTCTGCACCCTCACGGCATTGGCCATCCTACTGTGTGGCGACATATCTGCAAGCGGAGACAGCGTGAAAGGTCTTGCCATAGCATTGGACGCGTTCGGATCGGCCATTCCCTACGGAGAGTATCTGCTGATGGCCATCGTTTGCTGTTTTGCCATGTCGTCTATGTTCAGCTATTCATTCTACGGCGGCCGATGCGCCCACTATCTGTTCGGCGACCGCGGCACAAAAGTCTATACATGGTTCTTCATACTGACACTCGTAGTGTTTGCCGTAATACCATTGTCGTTTGCCGTTGGGCTATGCGACCTGTTCTATGCCCTGATGGCCTTCCCGACAATGCTCACTCTCTTCATGCTCCGCAATGAGGTGAAAGCTGAATCGACCGCCTATTTTGCCAAAGAGAAAGAATCCGGCCAGGAATTAATAAAAGAAGACATATCATATTGATCTGAATTACTATCTTTGCATCATGATAACAGCAGAACAAAGATTAGCACTTGAAGAAAAAGTCATAGAGATGCTCCGCACAGTCTATGACCCCGAGATACCCGTGGATGTCTATAGCCTCGGGCTGATATACAAGATCGACATCGACGACGATGCCAATCTGCATATCGACATGACCCTTACTGCCCCCAACTGCCCTGCCGCCGACTTCATAGTAGAGGATATGCGCATCAAACTTGAGAGCATAGAAGGGATCAACAGTGTTGACATCAACATAGTCTTTGAACCGGAATGGGACAAAGATATGATGAGCGAAGAGGCCAAACTTGAACTGGGATTCCTATAACATACGCCGGACAGCGATATGGCAGAACGTACCGCCACATATTTCATCAGCGACCTGCACTTAGGCGCAGGATATATCCCCGACCGCATTGCCCATGAGCGCAAGATTGTGGAATGGCTCCGCGCCATAGCCCCCACAGCCAAAACGCTCTATCTGCTGGGGGACATATTGGATTACTGGTATGAATACCGCACGGTGGTGCCACGCGGCTATGTACGCTTCTTCGGAGCGTTGGCAGAGCTTGCCGATCAAGGAACCGAAATTGTATGGCTCAAAGGCAATCACGACATCTGGATTTTTGACTATCTGCCTAAAGAGATCGGACTGACCATTGCCGACGGAATCCTGCGCCGCGAGATTGACGGAAGGGTATTCGTGATGGAACATGGCGACGGCATAGGCGAACCACGACGACTGTACAGAGCCATGCGCCGGCTATTCCGAAACCGGATAGCGCAGAAACTGTATTCCGCAATCCATCCCCGGTGGACCGTAGGCTTCGCCCACCGCTGGTCGCGCCACAGCCGCCTCCACAGTCCAATGAAACAATCCACCGTATTGGAGGATACAGATCCGATGGTCAGATTTGCCGACCGATACCAGAAAGAGCACGGGCATGTGGACTACTTTGTGTTTGGACACAGGCACATACTTGTGGACCGCAAAACAGGCAACGGAAGCCGCCTGATTGTGCTTGGCGACGGATTCAGACTGATGAGCTACGGAGTGTGGGACGGAGATAAATTCGAGCTAAAATCGATGGAATAACACCATATAGATTTAATATTAACTTTTATTAACCATAATCAATTCCACCGGCAGTAAACAACAAAGCACTAACAATCAACCATATAACAGCAACCACTATGGTATCATTTCTAAAAACACTGCTGCAAAACATAAAAAATAATTTGCCAAAGCACCCAATTTGGAGATACCTTTGCATCAGAAACCTAACACAATCTTTTTTACCTTAGAAATTGTACCTATTGGAAACTCATAAAAAGGGACTATGCGAGTAGTCCCTTTTTATACTATAATAACCTCGCTAATTAATATAACGTTTATAAATATAAATAACCAATGTTACGCTACGACAAAACCGACAATGAGCTTGTTGTCTGTAGAGAGTTTATCTCCGACGCAGAAGCCCACATAGCCGAAGCAGCGCTCCGGCAAGAGGGGATAATGTGTGTGATAGACAACGAGCTTTTCTCCAGGATATACCCCATAGGGACATCGGGCCTTGGAGAATTACGACTCATGGTGTTCGGGCGCGACCTCGACAAAGCAAATCAGATTATTGACTCACTAAATTTTTCAGGAGAATGAAAACAGATTCCCATATCAAACTAAACAGCAACCAACTCGTAAGAGAGCTTGGCAAGCCAGCCTCTGAATTCACAAAGGAGGATATCATAGGCTACATAACCGAGAATGACATCCGCATGGTCAATTTCATGTATCCGGCCGGCGACGGACGTCTCAAGACACTGAATTTCGTGATCAACGACGCCGCCTATCTCGACACAATCCTCAGCTTTGGCGAACGTGTCGACGGATCAAGCCTCTTCAAACACATAGATCCCTCCAACAGCGACCTCTATGTGCTGCCCCGTTTCTCGACAGCGTTTATCGATCCGTTTGCCGAGATCCCTACCGTCACCATGCTCTGTACATTCTTTGACAAAGACGGCAAACGCCTTGCCAACTCCCCGGAATACACCCTTGAAAAAGCCTGCAAGGCCTTCACTGAGACTACCGGGCTTGAATTCAACGCCATGGGCGAGCTTGAATTTTACGTAATAGCTCCCGATGACCACACCTTCCCGGCCACCGACCAGCGTGGTTACCACGAATCGGCTCCCTTCGCAAAATTCAACGAATTCCGCACGCTTTGCATGAGCCGCATAGCATCGACCGGCGGACAGATCAAATACGGCCACTCAGAAGTAGGCAATTTCACCACCGACGGAATGATCTACGAGCAGAACGAGATCGAATTCCTCCCCGTGGCCGCCCTCCATGCCGCCGACCAGCTCGCTGTAGCAAAATGGATAATCCGCAACACAGCGCGCCAGATGGGCTACAATGTGACCTTCGCCCCGAAGATCACCGTAGGAAAAGCCGGATCGGGTCTGCACGTACACATGCGCCTGACCGAACCTGAGACCGGACGCAACATGATGCTTGCAGAAAACGGACAGCTCAGCGACGACGCACGCAGAATGATTGCCGGAATGATGGATATGGCCCGTTCGATCACGGCTTTCGGCAATACCAATCCAACAAGCTATTTCCGTCTGGTGCCCCATCAGGAAGCCCCGACCAACATCTGCTGGGGCGACAGAAACCGATCGGTTCTTGTCCGCGTACCCCTGGGCTGGGTCAACGGCACCGACATGTGCGCATCAGCTAACCCCGGCTCCAAAGCCTCACCCGTTCCACCGGAAGGCAAGCAGACCGTGGAGATCCGCTCCGCCGACTGCTCCGCCGATGTCTATCTGCTGCTGGCTGCCCTGGCCGTTGCATGCCGTCATGGCTGGGAAATGGAACACGCATTGGACGTTGCGCGCGACACTTACGTAGATGTCGATATCCATCGCGCCGAAAACGCCGCCCGACTGGCTTCACTGAAACATCTTCCGGCATCCTGCGCTGAATCCGCCACAGCATTGGACAAACAACGCGCACTTTATGAAGCTGACGGCGTGTTCTCGCCATCAATGATCGATGCCCAGATAGCCAAGCTCAACAGCTACGATGATGCCGAAACATCTGAGAAAGCCCGTAAGGACAGCAAGCTGATGAAAGAACTTGTGGACCGCTATTTCCACTGCGGCTAATCAACAGCAATATATCAGAAAAAGGCCGGTTCCATATCAATATGGAACCGGCCTTAAATTTTTAAGCAACGCCTCCGCATCATATCGATGCTAAAGCGGCAATAGTCTCAGTTGCCGGATCGACGGCCACGATTGTCCCATCAGGATCAATCAGAAAACTTTTCAGGCCATTTGACATGTCAAACATTCTGACCAGATCAGAAGCCTGAGCCGTCTCAACATTAAATTGCGATTCTCCATTCATTCCGTCGTGGCGCACAATCTCTTCAAAGAGGCGCCTGTTTTCGTCGATATTGATCGACACAAGACCGATTCGTTCTTCTCCGACACTTTTAACATAGCTATCGTAGCGATTGGCAGCTATGCGTGAAGAGGCATCGCCCGATGCCCAGAAATTCACTATCACAAAGCGTCCGTCCTTGCCGTCGGATGACCAAGAAATTCCGTCATCACCGTCTGTCACCTCAAAATAAGGCGCTTTCATGCCTTCCACGGCATTATACTCACGCTCGGTTCCAGCCGACACAGTCAAAAGAAGAACAGCGAAGATCGCAAAGATCAACGTGATTTTCTTCATTACATTCTTTTTAAGTTACACATCAGATTCCGCCGGAAAAAACACTTTTCAACACTACCGGAATCCCGCCGATTTTCGGCGAAGCGCCACAACTCTTTGGGCGCGCACAATGATTAAAACACTGCAAAGGTACGTTTTTCTTTCCCAATGGCAAAATTTAACATGGTGATAATAGGCATATTACGTTTTCCAACCCCTCAGAAGCCGTGTTGCCAAGCGCGATCCGAGCCATTTGTTAATTTTACTTAACCATGCAACGGCAGACCCCAAAACTCCCTATACGGAGCCCTATTTGCCACGCCCCGTATACCCGGAACCAACAAGAAAAGAAGCATTATAATAGGCACGATCCGACAGTAGCTGATCCGGCGACTTTTCAGGATTGACTGACAGATAGGCCTCCACAATCCTGTAGCCCACGAAACGTCCGATACGGCCTGGCGATGACGGATTGACAATATTTGTGGATGGCGACGGCGCGACCAGACGCATAGCCACAGCCGGATCACTATTATAAAGCATATTATCCGTAGCCATCTTCTCCCATATCCGTGCCTCATTCTGCAAAGCCCAGTCCATCTGTCCATCGTCATAGGCAAGTGCCGATTGGAGAGTCAGATCAGGCAACGCCTCCATCACGACCGCCAGCACAAGCCCCTCATAGATCATACGCGAAAGAGCCGTTGCCCCGGCATCAGAGACATAAGGCAACGAAGTGTAAACCAAAGCCTCAGCCAGATCTCCGGCAATCCTTGACGGCACTTTCAACTGACGCCTGTAATCATCAAAACCGGCATATCCGGGATAATCATATCCAAGATAATGATTCAGACCTATTATTGCTATCGAATCGGCAATGATCACCGACTGATCATAAGGGATAACCGCGCCGAATACCCGTGATGGGAAGCCTACCGCCGAAGCCGCCATTCTATCTTTCAGGACTCCCAGCGAAGCCTCCGCCGCACTCAGGTCGGGGAGATAGGACTCAATGTCGGGCTGGAAAACAGCTGTCGCCCTTGAGGCCGACAACATAGACATAAGAGAATCAGCATCCGCGACATTCTCAATTCGTCCCATCACCTTGATCACCGGCTCATACAGGGACACCACAGAATCTTTCCCGGATTCCGGCATGGTTCCAAACGAACCCACCGCCCTGTCGAAACGTTCAATTGCCACCGGCGGCACAGAATCAGCCTCCACGCCGGATAATCCAGATCCCGAACAGCCACATAACGAAACATATATAATTGTCAAAAACAGAGAAAAAAATCCTTTCATAACCATTGATTTTATCGCCAAATTTACGCAATTCTTCATCATCTTTCCCATTTAAACAAAATAAATTCAGTTTTTAAAGCATCTTTTTGTAATTTTGCAGACAATCCATCATAAGTCCATGTCACGACGAATAACATTCCACCGCAGATTTGCCACAGCGATCATCGCATTGATAATCGCCGCCGCAACCTGCACACAGCCTTGTATGGCAAAAGACTTCGTTGTGATGATCGATGCCGGCCACGGAGGCAAAGACAGCGGAGCCCTCGGGCCGAAATGCAAAGAAAAGGACATAAACCTGGCCGTCGCGCTCAAGCTCGGAAAAGAACTGAGCAACCGTTACAAAGACATAAAAGTGGTCTACACCCGTACGACGGACGTATTCGTGACAATCAAAGGACGCATGGACAAAGCAAAGGAGGCCAAAGCCGATCTGTTCATATCGCTCCATTGCAATTCGGCCGCCTTTGAAAATCCCCGGCGCACATCCCTGTCCGGCACCTCCGTCTACGTTCTCGGCAACAGCAATGCCAACGACAACATAGACCTTGCAATGCGCGAGAACAGCGCCATATTGCTTGAGGACAACTATCAGACCACCTACAAAGGCTTCGACAACTCACCAGAGTATTATATCTTCACAGAGATCAACCAATCAAAGATGATGGGCAAGAGCAACGCATTTGCCAACGAAGTCCAGAAACAGCTCGTCAGCCATGCCGGCCTAAAGGACAATCACGTTAACGAGACATCACGCCTGTGGCTCCTGCTCCATTCCACAATGCCTGCGATATTAGTGGAGATGGACTATATATGCAACCCCAACCGAGAGAGTTTTCTTAATTCAGAAAGCGGTTGCAAGAAAATAGCCGAAGCGATATCAAACGGTATTGAGAATTATCGTAAAACATTGGGGCACAATATAGGCAGCAATAAAAACAAAACAAAAGCTTCAACAACAAAAACCAACAACGAAGCCAACGTAGAGACCGCCAACACCACGACAGCAAAACAAAACAAATCCGGCAAGATCACATACAAGATCCAGATATTCACAACCCCAACAAAAGTCCCGGCAGGATCTTCCAAACTCAAAGGTCTAAGTCCGGTGGAATACTATTCCGAGGGCAAACTCTACAAATACACCTTCGGAGACTACGATTCACTTGAAGAGGCAAACACCGCCCTCAAAGAAATCAAAAAGAAATTCAGCGATGCCTTCATAATAAAAACAAAAGACGGCCAACGCATAAAATAGCCCTAACAGAAACAAACAGCATAACCTCTGAAAAAACATCAGCATATGAAATTCAAATATTCAAAGGAATTTACGATAGGATTATCCGTAATCGCCGCCGTATTCGTTGTCTACTTCGGGATCGAATACCTCAAAGGAAACAACATCCTGAAGCCGGCCAACTACTATTACGCCACATATAATAATGTGGCAGGACTGGCACAATCAGCCCCCGTAACCCTCAACGGCTACAAAGTAGGCCTGGTACGAGACATCAATTACGACTACGCCCACCCCGGCAACGTCATAGTGGAAATGAGCCTTGACAAAGAACTGCGTCTTCCGGAAGGCACGAAAGCGATCCTCGCCACAGACATGCTCGGCACGGCGTCGATAGAGCTCAAACTCGGAACCTCATCCAACTACGAGGCCATCGGAGCTAATCTTGCCACAGAGAAAGCCGCCGGACTTATGTCGGGCATCACAGAAGACATCCTGCCCACGGTTGGGCAGATCATGCCAAAGATTGATTCCCTGATCACATCACTCAACGCCCTCGCCAGCGACCCTGCCCTGCGTCAATCACTCGGACACCTTGAATCAGCGATGGCCAACATCGAGTCGTCGAGCGAAAAACTCAATCAGGTGATGAGCCGCATGCCCGGTGTAGCCAACGACGCCACAACCGTAATGGCCAACGTCAAGACCATGTCGACAAGCCTCAACACCATAGCATCCGACCTGACCACCGTATCGGCACAGATCAAAGACATGCCGCTGGAACAGACCATGACCAACGTGATGCAGGCTTCTGAATCACTCAAAGGACTGATGGCTCAGCTCAACAATCAGAACTCATCGCTTGGACTTCTGATGAATGACGCGCAGCTCTACAACAACCTCAACAACGCTTCAGCCAGCCTCGATTCGCTGCTTCAGGACGTTAAGAAAAACCCTAAACGCTACATCAGCATCAAGCTCCTGTAACAAAAAAAGTCACAGGCGCAGACATAAGCATTATTTAGATTCAATCCAAATAAACAAACTCGGCCAATTTACATGGTTTTCATTCGGGAACCTTTGTAAATTGGCCGTTTTTATGGGTCAACCGCCATACCGACACAACCTCCCAATGCAGCAATCAACCACAAACAACACGCTGATTTTACGACAACTTACAGCTATTTATTAAAGTAAAACTTCACAAATATTTAAAGTATAACTTAAATCCTTGTATTTCAGCAACGTGCAATAAAGATCACATTTGCAAATAAAAAGTCACTTGTTTTTAATAAAAAAACTTCTGAAATTTGTATTGAAAAATCATGCTATTATTGAACACTTTCTCATGACGGAAAACCATCAACAACTTTGGGATAAATGCCTCGAGATATTCCGCGACAACCTGCCGACGGAACAATATGAGGCATGGTTCAAGCCTGTGACTTCCGTGAGCTTCGCCGACAGCAAACTCACACTCATGGTGCCGTCCCAATTCTTTATTGAGCAGCTGGAAGAACGCTACACCAATCTGTTGCGCCGCACACTCTACAAAGTCTACGGCCCGACAATGAAACTATACTACCACTTTAACCAAGTGGGCAACGAACCGACCTCCGGAGTCACCATCGGCAGCTCAAAGCCGAGTCCGGCCGTCGCACCCAAACCGGGAGCTTCATCCAACCCGTTCCGTCAGACACAGCTTCAGGAAATCGACGCACAGCTCAACCCCAGTTATACGTTTGAGAACTATTGTGACAGCATGAGCAATAGAGTTGCGCGTTCGATCGGCGAAGCCATTGCCAACGATCCGAAATGCAAGACCTTCAACCCACTCTTTGTGTTCGGAGCACCGGGTGTAGGCAAAACCCACCTCATCCAGGCCATTGGCATCAGAATCAAGGAAACCATCCCATCATCAAGGGTGCTCTATATCACAGCCCGATTATTTGAAAGCCAGTTCACCACTGCCGTGCGTTCAGGTAAGATCAACGATTTCATCAACTTCTACCAGAGCATCGACACGCTGATAATTGACGACATTCAGGATCTCATAGGCAAGCAAAGCACTCAAAACACATTCTTCCACATCTTCAACCATCTTATCCTCAACCACAAGCAGATCATCCTTGCCAGTGACTGCTGTCCGTCGAAAATGGAAGGAATGGAACGTCGACTCATCTCACGTTTCACGATGGGCATGACCGCCGAACTCGAAAGCCCCGACTACAACCTGCGCAAAGAGGTGCTTCGCCAGAAAGCCGAGCAGGATGGTTTGGAATTGCCGGAGGAAGTCGTGGACTACATAGCCTCAAACGTGACGGATTCCATCCGCGAACTTGAGGGAATCGTTGTGTCGATCACCGCACATGCCGCAATCCTCAATGTAGACATCAACCTTGACCTGGCTCGCAAGGTGCTGGCCAACGCCGTGAAGGTGAACCATCGACCGATCAACTTCGAGATCATCACTCAGGAAGTGGCAACCCACTTCGGCATCGACGTGGAGCAGATATTCACCAAATCACGCAAGCGCGAGATTTCCGACGCGCGTCAGATGGTGATGTATCTCGCCAAGAAACACGCCAAAATGCCACTGACCGCAATCGGGACACGGCTGTCGCGCACACACGCCACCGTCCTCTATGCATGCAAGAACATAGAAGAGCGTCTGCCGCTCGAAAAACAACTGCAAACCGATGTTAACCAAATCGAAAGTTGCCTGATAAAATAAACAAATCTGTAACAACATGAAAACATGAAGAAGCAACGGCCAAAGCCGTTGCTTCTCTTTTATCTTCGTTTGTCAGACGGATTTTGACGGTGCAGCGACAGAATATTTCCGCGAGGATCGCGAGGACAGCCATGCCCGAACAGGCTCATCATAGTATTTCAGAGCGACGAATGCCACAAGGACACTCAGCGACACAACCCCCAGAGCCACATGCCAGCATTGGGCGAACGCCAATCCTTCAGCCCATACCCAGGCATAAAACAGATACATCAAGGGATAGTGGACAATATAGACCGGATAGGACAGGCGGCCGAGCCAATCATAGAATCCGCCGGGACGTTCCCTACCGGTATCGCCGGAAGCTCCGACGAAAAGAATAGCCGGAAAGGCCAGAAGAACGCACACGGTGTCGTAGAGTCCGTTAAACCATCCGGTGCCCGACTCCGCATCGCCGACAAACGGCATAGAAAGCAGCAGTACGATACCGGCCGTGCAAATCCAGAAGGCACCGCGGATATGGCGATCCACATACACACGTGCCATCAGCAATCCGGCCGAGAATCCAAAACCCAGACGGAGCATTCCGCCGATAAAATTGTAATCGCCAAGCGACCACCCCACACCTAAATGATATGTGCCGGAGCCATTGCCAATAGCAAAAACGCCCAGTCCGATACCCGACAATGCGGTCACAGCAAACAGAGCCTTTGTCGACAGCCGCCGGAGGATCAGAGCATAAGCCATATTGCCTATATACTCGAAAAACAATGACCAAGCCGGGCCATTCAGGGGAAACAGTTCGCCATTGCCTCGGACCTCATACGGCGATCCCGGATAAGCAGGAATGAAAAACATGGTCAGCACAAGTGCTATAAGTGACCAATGGATATCGACCGGCGTGCCGTTCCACTGGACAAATCCCTGAAGCGCAAAGGCCACCAGTCCGAGAACAGCACCAAGTATCAGCATAGGATGCAGCCTGACCAGACGACGTCGGAAAAAATCGCCTATAGTAAGTCTGTTCGATGACCAGCGCCCATCGTAAGCCTTTCCGATAACAAAGCCGGAGAGCATGAAGAAAAAGTCGACGGCCAGATAACCATGGTTGATCACCTGATCCATGGACGATGTAGCAAAGCCCTCCCCTACATGATAGCAGATCACCACCAAGGCCGCAATGCCTCGCAAGCCGTCAAGGAGCATATATCGCTGCGGAGCTGTAAGATTTCGTTGAACAGATTCCATTTCTTTTTTTGAGTGCAAAATTAAGCCATGCCGATACTTCAGGATTTGTCGCAGGACAAAAAATTCACTTTTTCGCTCTCAGCCGACTCAATGTCGGAAGCGTAAGGCCGAGATAAGAAGCGATATCGCCAAGCCGTGCCCGACGGCACACTTCCGGGAACTGAGTGCGGAAAGCCTCATAGCGTTCGGCGGCAGCCAAAGTCAGGCGTTCTTTGTGGGAACGATGTAGACGCCGGTATTCATCCTGATGGATCAGCAACGCCCATCTTGCAAAAGCGGCATCTTCAGTCCAAAGCTTCCGCAGATCAGCCACAGCAATTGCATAAGCCTCAACAGCCTCGACAGCTTCCACATATTCCTCCGATTCCTTGCCATAATACATTTCATCCATGCTGAACACGACGCTCCCCTCAAGGGAGAAAGATGTGGTTATCTCCTGACCGTCGACAAGCCAGTAGGAACGCGTGATCCCTTTTTCAATGAAATATGCGTATCCGCCACGCGCCCCGGCCTCGACCATCTTCTGCCGCCGGGTAAAACAACGCCGTGACACGCATTGCATCAGCCTATTGACAGATTCAGCAGGAAGATCGACCCCCATAGAGCGGATTTTCGCAATGACGGTCTCCATTGTCAAAAGCCTTGTTCTCCGATAAAATCGCGATAGAGTTTGGAGAAATATTCGTTGTCGGATTTTTTATAACGCACATCGGTGAACACCTGAGCCAGTGTTTCCTTGCCATTTTCCGACACAAAATTCTTATTTTCAGGCAATGACTCCTTATATGAATAGATATCCCGGATATCATCGTCGGAATAATCCTTATACTTTTCAATGTGAACAATCGAATCCACTGGAAGTCGATCGCACTTCGGAGCCTCCCCGTCGGGCCAGCCCAAGGCGATTGTGACAACAGGCACAACACGATTAGGCAAATCCAGGATCCCGGCAATCTGCGGTGCATTATAAGTGGTGGTGCCGAGGTAGCAGCATCCAAGTCCGGACTGCTCGGCGATTGTGCAGAACTGCTGGGCGAATATCGTGGCATCAATCACAGCCCATATAAAAGCCTGGAAATTGTCATAGCCGGGAGCCGCGTCGCTGACACGGCACCAATGCTCGAACCGATTGAAATCGGCACAGAACGTCACCATCGCAGCGCATCCAACCGATGCCGGCTGGTTGAAATGAGCCGGAGCCAGAGCCTTGATGGTTTCAGGCGACACAGTCACTACGGCGGAATACAGCTGCATGTTGCCGGTATTCGGTGCCTGTGCAGCAGCCCCAAGCATCTCAGTGATCATGGACATGTCGACAGCTCGATCAGAGAATCGGCGCACCGTGCGCCTGTCAAGAAAATATTGCGGTATTGGCATGATTCTATAAATTAATTGTTTTCCAAAATTACAAAACAGAAAACAAATCCGCAATAGAGCAAAAAAACTTATTGACAACAACATATAGATCCAAAATCAATCAAAGCACTAATAACCAACAAACTAACGAGTGAAAACGGACAACTTTTCAACATTTTGAAAACATCGCTTTGTTTTTTGAAAAATAATCGCAAATTTTGCATTCACAAAAATCAATCATACACACTTGCAAATCCGTGGAAACGAAAACCTACACCTACGACGAGGCATACGAAGCCTCACTGGCCTATTTCGACGGCGATGAGCTGGCCGCACGAGTATGGGTCAGCAAATATGCCTTGAAGGATTCCTTCGGGAATATATACGAACAATCCCCCTCCGACATGCACCGACGCATAGCCGATGAGATTGCACGCATCGAAGCTACATATCCCAATGGCATGAGCTCTGAAGAAGTATTCTCACTGCTTGATCATTTCCGCTACATAGTGCCCCAGGGTAGCCCCATGACCGGCATAGGAAACAATCATCAGGTGGCATCGCTGAGCAACTGCTTTGTAATCGGCATCGACGGCAAACCTGACTCATACGGCGGTGTGATCAAGATCGACGAAGAACAGGTGCAACTTATGAAACGCCGTGGCGGTGTAGGACACGACTTGTCACATATACGTCCAAAAGGCACACCGGTGAAAAATTCAGCACTGACATCCACCGGACTTGTTCCATTTATGGAACGCTATTCCAACTCCACCCGTGAGGTGGCTCAGGATGGACGCCGCGGAGCATTGATGCTCACGGTGAGCATCCAGCACCCCGATTCGGAAGCTTTCATCGATGCCAAGATGACTGAAGGCAAAGTGACCGGAGCCAACGTATCAGTACGGATAACCGACGACTTCATGCAGGCAGCCGTTGACGGCACTCCGTTCAAGCAGCAATTCCCGACCAATGATCCCAACCCGTGGATCACACATGAAACCGACGCCACCCGTCTGTGGAAGAAAATAGTACACAACGCATGGAAATCGGCCGAACCGGGAGTGCTGTTCTGGGACACCATAACACGCGAATCCCTCCCCGACTGCTATGCCGATCTCGGGTTCCAGACCATCTCGACCAATCCGTGCGGCGAGATCCCACTCTGTCCCTACGACAGTTGCCGACTTCTGGCCATCAACCTCTACTCCTACGTCAAAGATCCATTCACCGATAAGGCTCGATTCGACTTCGATCTGTTCCGCAAACACGTTGGCAAAGCGCAACGTATCATGGACGACATCATCGACCTTGAACGTGAGAAGATCGAAATGATCCTCAAGAAAATCGACTCAGATCCCGAGACCGATGAGGTTAAGCAGACCGAGCGTCATCTTTGGACCAAAATTCTCAACAAGACCCTCAAAGGCCGCCGCACAGGCGTAGGCACAACCGGCGAAGGCGATATGCTCGCAGCCCTCGGACTCCGTTATGGTACCCCGGAAGCTACAGCATTCTCCACTCAGGTTCACCGCGAACTCGCACTGGCAGCCTACCGTTCGAGCATCAACCTCGCCCAGGAACGAGGCGCATTTGAAGTGTTCGACTTCGAACGTGAGAAAAACAACCCCTATCTCAATCGTCTGCGCGAGGCCGATCCAGAGCTTTACGAGCTGATGAAAAAACATGGCCGCAGAAATATTGCGTGTCTGACCATTGCTCCTACCGGCACAGTCAGCCTCATGACCCAGACATCAAGCGGCATCGAGCCGGTGTTCATGCCCGTCTACAAACGCCGTCGCAAGGTCAACCCCAACGACACTGAAGTGCGCGTGGATTTCGTCGACGAGTCCGGCGACGCGTTTGAGGAATATGTAGTCTACCACCCCAAGTTCATCACCTGGATGAACATTAACGGCATTGAGGTCAAATCCGACTACACACAGGAAGAACTTGACGAACTCGTTGCACGCTCACCCTATTACAAAGCCACAGCCAACGACGTTGACTGGCTTGAGAAAGTGCGCATGCAGGGCAGCGTACAGAAATGGGTCGACCACTCGATTTCCGTCACCATCAACCTTCCGTCAGATGTCACGGAAGAACTTGTGGGCGACCTGTACGTCGAAGCATGGCGCTCCGGCTGCAAAGGATGTACCGTTTACCGCGACGGATCCCGTTCAGGCGTCCTGATCTCCGTTGACAAAAAGAAGAAAAAAGAAGACTCCAACGAAACGTCGCCCCTCATCAACCACAAACGCCCCAACGAGCTTGAAGCCGATGTGGTTCGCTTCCAGAACAACAAAGAGAAATGGATTGCATTCGTAGGTCTGGTCGATGGTCGCCCATACGAGATCTTCACCGGTCTTGCTGACGACGATGACGGCATCTTCTGCCCAAAATCAGTGACCCACGGCAAGATTATCAAGGCAATCGACGACAAAGGCAACAAACGCTACGACTTCCAGTTCATCAACAAGCGCGGATACAAGACCACCATTGAAGGTCTTTCCGACAAGTTCAACCCCGAATACTGGAACTATGCCAAACTGATCTCCGGAGTCCTCCGCTATGGCATGCCTATCGATCAGGTTCTGAAACTCGTTGGCGGACTTGAACTCGACTCTCAGAGCATCAACACATGGAAAATGGGTGTAGAACGCGCCCTGAAAAAATATCTCCCCAACGGCACCAAAGCAAAAGGGCAAGTCTGCCCCAACTGCGGACAGGAGACCCTCGTCTATCAGGAAGGCTGCCTGATCTGCACCTCCTGCGGCACCTCCCGTTGCGGCTAACATTTGAGACACCACAACAACCCCATCAAAAAAATGTGTGCAACCCCATTTGCACACATTTTTTTTGAAGCCTCACCATTGCCGTCACAGTGGCCAATCAAAAAATTTGAACGGCGAGATATTGATTGATACCAGCAGCCGCAGCTGTTCCCAGCCATTGCGGTAGCTATCCTATGTTGTCGAGATTGCAGACATTTTTCAGCGTTTTTACTTGTTTATTAATTAATTATTTTATATATTAGCAGAAAATAATACAAAAGGTACAAGCACTATGATACTCGCCGATACATCTCGCAGCCTTTTTGAAATCCTTGGCAGTCTATATGCTCGGGATCCCTTATTCACAATTTTTCTAATTTTAGGCCAATTGTTTATAGTTGCAGTTTGTATAATTGCTATTATTCAGTTATTTAGCCCCAAAAAGGATGAAGGTGGATGGGGACCGTGGATGGGTCCAGGCGGATATTAGCACTCATCGCTCTGCGAGATGCTCGAAGCGTGCTTTTGCCTCTTCCTTGGAAACTTCTTTAACGTCGGCCTGCGGTCGGCGTTTCGTTTTGTCCCATGGTAACGGCAACAGCTTCTGCGGCGTGGGCGGTCGCTTGACATGGGGCGAGATATTGATGGATGCCAGCAACCGCAGCTGTTCCCAGCCATTGCGGTAGGTTGCCAATCTTGGTGATCATGCGAGTGTAGGTTTGGCGGTTTGGCAAATAATTGCTACTTTTGAAGCATTGCAATGGCAAGAAGCATCATAGCAGAGGCCACGATAAGCCAACGCAAGGATTGAATGAACCATTGCAAGGATAAAAGCATATTAATATCACACCATATCATACTTACACACCACCTCAGATCATGAGAATTACCTTCAACATCGACTACCACACCAACTTCGGTGAACAGGTCTTTATCTCCGGCAATATACCGGAACTTGGTGACAACGACCCACACAAAGCACTTCCACTCGATCATCTATCGGGAGAGCGCAACAGCGTGAGCATCGATCTGTCACCAGCCATATCCGGAATCAGCTACCGCTATTTCATCAGACGGGAAGATGGCACAGACCGTCAGGAGTGGGGAGAGAACCGAACACTCCGCTTCGATCCTCATGTTCCGGAAGCTGAAGTCTTTGACCACTGGCAGGATCAGCCTTCCGACAAGCCATTCTATTCACAGGCATTCACACGATGCATCTGCCGTCGCCGCCATCCCGACACACCCCGAGAGATCGCCCCCGGCACCCTCACCATAAGCGTCAGCGCACCGACCCTACTGCCGGGCGAACGCCTGGCCATCAGCGGCTCTGCCGACATTCTCGGTAACTGGGATCCTGCAAAAGCTGTGGAGATGAACGACTCTGCGTTTCCCGTATGGAGCGTTGAGTTGCCATTGAAAGAATTTTCCGGGGAAACGACCGAATACAAATTCCTCGTGATCCGCGAATCTGACCATCATGCCTTAGGCTGGGACACCTGCAACAACCGCGTGCTGACACTTCCGGATATCACAGGAAACGAAGCGATCGTTGTGGCCGGACTGCGTTTCTGCAATCCGTTGCCCCACTGGCGCGGAGCCGGAGTTGCCATTCCGGTGTTCTCGCTGCGCAGCGAGAGAGATTTCGGTGTAGGCGACTTCGCCGACCTCAAGCCGATGGCCGACTGGGCAGCCTCCACAGGACAAAAAATGATCCAGCTGCTGCCGATCAACGACACCACCATGACCCACACATGGACCGACTCATACCCCTACAACGCCATATCCTGTTTTGCGCTCCACCCCATGTACCTCCGGCTTCAGGATATGGGTCAGCTCAACGACCGCCAAGCGCAATCACGCTTCGACGCGCTGGCCCGAGAGCTCAACAACAGCGAAACCGTGGACTACGAACAAGTGAACCGCGCCAAAGAAGAATTCACCCGTCTGCTGTTCGCCCAGCAGGGTGAGGCTGAGATGACATCGCCCGACTTCAAGCGATTCCTGAACGCCAATATCGGGTGGCTCAAGCCATACGCGGCATTCTGTGTTCTTCGCGATCTCTACAAAACCGCCGACATGAGCGCATGGGAGGAATACGCGACCTACACCCCCGAGCAGACCGACCGCTTCATCAGCAGTCACCAACGGGAGATAGACTATATCTACTACATCCAATACCATCTTGACCGGCAGCTGCGTGAAGCACGCGAATATGCCCACTCACTCGGCGTTGCGATCAAGGGAGACATCCCGATCGGCATCTCGCGCAACAGCGTAGACGCATGGACCAATCCCGAACTCTTCAACCTCGACTGCTCAGCCGGCGCTCCACCGGACGACTTCTCCATCATGGGACAGAACTGGGGCTTCCCGACCTACAACTGGGACATGATGGCACGCGACGGATATGCCTGGTGGAAAGCCCGTTTCAGAAAAATGGCGGAATATTTCGATGCCTACCGCATTGACCACGTGCTCGGCTTCTTCCGCATCTGGCAAATACCCCTGGATGCCCTTCACGGGCTGCTCGGCGTGTTCAATCCGGCCATGCCGCTTACACCCGACGAGATGCGCTACAGCTTCGACTTCTATTTCCAAGGCGAGGTCTTCACCCAGCCCTACATCGTTGACTATCAGCTCAACGAAATATTCGGCGAATATGCCGACGAGGTACGGGCAACCTATATCGAGCCGATAGAAAACGGACGCTACCGACTGAAAAGCCAATTTTCAACACAGCGTCGCGTCGCCGACCATTTCGCATCCAAGGCAAAAGACGAGCGCAACGAACGCATCTGCGAAGGGCTAATGCAGCTGATAGACAACGTGCTGTTTATCGAAGACCCCTACCAGAAAGGGAAATACCACCCACGTATCGCAGCACAGAGCACCTACATATACCGATCGCTCAACGACTACGATAAATGGGCATTCAACCGCCTATATGACGACTTCTTCTATCATCGCCACAACGGATTCTGGCATGAGAAAGCCATGGCCAAACTTCCGCCACTGATCGAAGCCACCGACATGCTCTGCTGCGCCGAAGACCTCGGCATGATACCGGCATGCGTTCCCGACGTGATGAGACGACTCGAGATCCTGTCACTCGAGATCCAGCGCATGCCGAAAGATCCGGCAGTTGAATTTGCCGACACATGGCATTACCCCTACCTGTCGGTATGCACTACCTCCACCCACGATATGGGCGGCATCCGCCAATGGTGGGAATCCGATCCGGCAGCCACACAGAGATTCTACAACCACGTACTTGGCCATCAAGGCAAAGCGCCATACTTCGCCGAGCCGTGGATCTGCCATCAGATTGTAGACCAGCACCTGAAATCGCCCTCCATGCTGTGCGTGCTTCCACTTCAGGACTGGCTGTCGACCGACGGGCAACTGCGTCGTCAGGATCCGCGCGACGAGCAGATCAACATCCCTGCCAATCCCCGTCACTACTGGCGTTACCGCATGCATCTGACCCTCGAGCAGCTCAATGCGGAAGAAAAACTGCGCAACTCCATCCTCAACCTCATCGGTTCATCAGGACGCTGATCATTGTAAATCAGCACATAGACACCAAACCGGCGACATCACCCAAAGATGCCGCCGGTTTTTATAACAAAATTTAACATTTATACTCGTTTTTATTGCTCACCCCAAGCAGTAACTTTGCCGACGGCAGACCATGCAAAATGTTAATTTGCCATAAGATTAAACCGATCCGCTTTATTTTTGGGTAGAAGGCACCATAAATGCGGAAAAATTAAGTAACTTTGTAGGATATTCGGATAGTAGGCCGCACCAGCATACACAGTGCAAGCGGCTGAGTTGCAAACAGACAACAGATCATGAAAAAAGATAGAACTGACAAACAATCGAAAGGGCGCAACATAGTGAAACTAATGTGGTGTGCCGCCGGTGGCTTCATGCTGCTGATCTTCTTGTTTTTTGTCCTGATATACAACGGCATCATCGGCTACATGCCCGATGTGGAGGAACTGAAAAATCCGGCAGACAAATTCGCATCCGTCATCTACACAGCCGACGGCGAGGAGATGGGTCGTTTCTTCCGCAACACCGGCAACCGAGTGTATGCCGACTATGACGAGATCTCGGAGCATGTGGTGAACGCACTGATCGCCACCGAAGATTCCCGATTCATGGATCACTCAGGCATCGACTTCCGTGCATTGGGTCGCGTTGGATTCAAGACCTTCCTGATGATGGACAAGAGCGCAGGTGGCGGCTCAACCATCACCCAGCAGCTTGCCAAGCAGCTCTATTCCCCCGAGAGCAGCGGACTTCTGAGCCGAGCATTGCAGAAACCGATCGAATGGATGATTGCCGTGAAGCTCGAACGATTCTACACCAAAGAGGAGATCATCAAAATGTATCTCAATCAGTTTGACTTCCTCTACAACGCCGTCGGCATCAAATCAGCAGCCCAGGTCTACTTCAACAAACATCCGAAAGACCTGAAAATCGAAGAGGCCGCAATGCTTGTAGGCATGGTCAAGAACCCGTCCATCTTCAATCCGGTACGCGCCCCGGAACGCACGCTCGAACGCCGCAATGTTGTTTTCGAGCAGATGCACAAAGCCGGAATGATCACCAAAGCGGAACTCGACTCACTGAGCCTCCTGCCGATAGAGCTTGACTTCCACCGCGTGGATCACAAACAGGGCATCGCGCCGTATTTCCGTGAAGAACTGCGCTACATGCTCCGCGCCAAGAAGCCGGAACGAGAGAACTACATGGCATGGGAAGGCGACAAATTCCGTGCCGACTCCATTGAATGGGAACGCAATCCGCTGTTCGGATGGATAGAGAAGAATCCCAAGCCCGACGGCTCGAAATATGACATCTACAACGATGGTCTGCGAATCTATACCACCATCGACTCACGCATGCAGCGATATGCCGAGGAAGCCGTTGCCGAACATCTCGGCGGATACCTTCAGCCGGCATTCTTCCGCGAAAAACGCGGATCGAAGAGCGCACCATATTCAACGAACCGCACAGAAGTGTCGGAAATACGCGTGAACCATCTGATCCACAATGCCATGAAGCAGACCGACCGTTACCGCAACATGAAGAAGGCCGGAAAAACAGAGCAGGAGATCCGCGAATCGTTCAACCAGCCCCAGGAGATGAAAATATTCACTTACAAAGGAGCTGTTGACACCGTGATGACCCCGATGGATTCACTGCTATATCAGAAACACATACTACGCACAGGCTTCATGGCCATGGATCCAGTCAACGGTCATATAAAGGCATATGTCGGAGGCCCCGACTTCAACTTCTTCCAGTACGACATGGTTTCGACCGGACGCCGCCAGATAGGATCGACAGTCAAACCGTTCCTCTATACCTACGCCATGGAAGAGGGCTACACACCTTGCGACATGTTCTCCAACACCATGCCGATCATCTATGACAACGGACGTCAATGGACACCACGATCAGGAAAAGCGCGAGTCGGCGAGATGGTGAACCTGCGCTGGGCGCTCACCAACTCCAACAACTGGATATCGGCACGACTGATCAGCCAGTTATCACCGGGTCAGCTCGTGAGAACAATGCAGAGCTTCGGCATCACCTCCAAGCTTGATCCCGTGATGTCGCTCTCCCTGGGCACCGCCGACGTGTCGGTACGCGAGATGGTAGGAGCCTACACCGCATTCGCCAACAAAGGAATGAAAGTTGATCCGATCTTCGTGACCGCCATAGCCGATTCCAACGGCAACATAATCACAGAATTCACGCCCCAGCATAAAGAGGTGATCTCGGAAGATGCCTACTACAAGATCCTGTCGATGATGATGAATGTGGTTGACAGCGGAACCGGCGCACGACTCCGCCGCGCACCCTACAACCTGACAGCAGAGATGGGTGGCAAAACCGGAACGACCAACTACAACGCCGACGGCTGGTTCATGGGCTTCACACCGCAATTGGTGGCCGGCGCATGGGTAGGAGGCGAAGAGCGATTCATCCACTTCAACAATATGGGTTACGGACAGGGAGCAGCGATGGCACTTCCGATCTACGGACTATTCATGAAGAAAGTGTTTGCCGACCGCACACTACCCTATTCCCAGGATGTCAGATTTGAATTCCCGGCCGGAGTTGATCTCTGCGGCAGTGACTTTGCCGGAGAGGGAGATGAAGGAGAAGAGGTTGAATCCTCGATAGAGGATGTGTTCGACTGATCCACCCCACAACAAATTGAATAATAACAACTAAAACATAAGCCAACAATGAAATTCAACGTATCGAGCAAGACACTCTACAACTACGTGTCGGCAGTGAGCAAGATTATCAATGCCAAGAACACGATGCAGATCCTCAACAACTTCCTGTTCATACTCGAAGATGACACCCTGATCATCAAAGCCGCCGACATGGAAAACTCACTTGTTGGCCGCCTGCAGGTTGCCGATGCCGAGGGAAGCGGCCGCTTCTGTCTTGACGCACGCCGCATCGTGGAACTCTTCAAAGAGCTTCCCGATCAAGGAATCGAGTTCAACATCAACGACGAGAACTTCGAGATCGAGATAAGCTACAGCAACGGCCGCTACAACACCGTTGCCATCAACGGCATGGAATATCCCGACCGTATAGCACCAGAAGCACAGGGCGACAGCATCGAATTCACATGCACCGCCCAGCAGGCACTCAAAGGAATCGAAAATACCCTCTTTGCAGTGGGCAACGACGAGATCCGTCCGCAGATGATGGGTATCCTATGGGATGTCAAACCGGAAGGCATAGTTTTCGTGGCCACCGATACCCGTAAACTTGTCCGCTACACCAACAACACCAATCAACCGGGTGTGAGCTGCTCATTCATCCTTCCCGTCAAAGGTGCAGCCGTGCTGAAAAACGTATTCTCCAAAGAAGACGACATAAAAGTACGTGTCAACTCAACATCAGTGCTGTTTGAATCGCCCTCCTTCACATTCGACTGCCGTCTGATCAAAGGCAACTTCCCCGACTACAACCGCGTCATCCCCCAGAACAACCCGTACACACTGACCGTTGACCGCCAGTCGTTCCTGACCTCAGTACGCCGTGTAGCCGTGTTTGGCGACGAAGGCGGTGGCCTCGTGAAATTCAACTTCGCACCCGATAAAGTCACCCTGCGTGCATCCGACAACTCATTCGGCACCTCCGGCTGGGAATCCGTTCCATGCAGCTATGACGGCCCCGAGATGCGCATGGGTTTCTCCAGCCTGTATCTGATAGAGATCCTATCGACATTCGGCACATCCGATGTCACCTTCAAGATCGCCGATCCGTCGCGTCCGGCACTTTGCCTACCCTCGGACAACGACACCGACTGCGAATTGCTGATGATCCTGATGCCGATGAACATCGCCGACTAATCCCACATACTGACAAATGGAACTCAACCTGACCAAACCTATAGTATTTTTCGATCTTGAGACCACCGGCACCAACGTGACCCACGACCGGATTGTGGAGATCTCAATAATAAAAGTGATGCCCGACGGCCAAGAGATCGAGAAGACGCGCCGCGTCAATCCCGAAATTCCCATTCCGGCGGAAGCCACAGCGATCCATCATATCACCAACGAAGATGTAGCCAATGAACCTACCTTCCGCCAGATAGCCAAATCGCTTGCCGAGCTGTTTGCCGATTCCGACATAGCCGGTTTCAACAGCAACCGCTTCGACGTCCCACTGCTGTTGGAGGAATTCCACAGAGCCGGAGTGACACTCGATCTGTCGCGCACAAGGTTCATCGACGTGCAGACCATTTTCCACAAGAAAGAGCAACGCACCCTCTCGGCCGCCTACAAATTCTACTGCGGCAGCAACCTTGAGGACGCCCACTCGGCCAACGCCGACACCCGTGCGACCTACGAAGTGCTGAAAGCGCAGCTCGACCGTTACAACGACCTGCCCAACGACATGAAAGCCCTGTCAGAGTATTCCACATACTCCAACATGGTTGATTTCGCCGGACGCCTTATCTATGACGACCAGCGCAGGGAAGTGATCAATTTCGGCAAATACAAGGGACACCTTGCGGAAGAAGTACTGAAGACCGATACGGGATATTACGGATGGATCATGCAGGGCGATTTTCCCCAGAACACAAAGGATTGTTTCGCTGTTGTGATGCTGAGAGTCAAGAAGTCGTCAAACAAGTAAGAGAACATCAATCCATGCTAAAGGGAAAGCATATCGTACTCGGAATCACAGGCGGTATCGCCGCCTATAAATCGGCCACACTTATCCGTCTGCTCGTGAAGCGCGGCGCGGAAGTGCAGGTTGTGATCACGCCTTCCGGCAAAGAATTCATCACCCCGGTGACCCTTTCAGCACTGACCGGCAAGCCCGTAATCTGCGACTTCTTCACCGCCAACACGGGCCAATGGAACAGCCATGTAGACATAGGCCTCTGGGCCGATGCCATGGTCATAGCCCCGGCCACCGCATGCACCATCGGCAAGATGGCCAACGGGATCGCCGACAACATGCTCGTGACCACCTATCTATCGGCCAAAGCACCAGTATTCGTGGCACCGGCAATGGATCTCGACATGATGGCTCACCCCTCCACCACACGAAACATCGAAACCCTCCGCAGCTACGGCAACCATATAATCGAACCGGCCAGCGGCGAACTCGCAAGCCATCTGATAGGGAAAGGCCGGATGGAAGAACCCGAGAAGATAGTGGAAGTGCTGGAGCAATTCTTTGCCACCGACAAGCCATTGGCCGGAAAGAAGGTGCTGCTGACCGCCGGTCCGACATACGAGCGTATAGATCCAGTCCGCTTCATAGGCAATTTCTCAACGGGCAAGATGGGTTACGCCTTAGCCGATGCCGCGGCACGGATGGGCGCAGAAGTGACGCTGATCAGCGGCCCTGTTGCCATCAAACCTAATGAAAGGACAGTGGAGGTTGTCAACGTTGAATCGGCATGTCAGATGCGCGATGCCGCCGTTGAACACTTCCCGGGTTCAGACATCGCCATAATGTGTGCGGCTGTTGCAGACTACGCTCCGGCAGATCCCCACGACCACAAGATCAAACGCGAGACAGACGAGATACCGACCATACGCCTTGTCAAGAATCCCGACATCGCCGCCACCCTCGGCCAGATGAAGAGAGAGGGACAGACCCTTGTAGGATTCGCACTTGAGACAGACAATGGCAAGGCAAACGCCGAACGGAAGATCAGGAGCAAGAACCTTGACATGATAGTGCTCAACTCCCTGTCGGATCCCGGTGCCGGTTTCGGCACGGACACCAACATAGTCACCATGATCCAACCCGACGGCGAATCCAAAACACTGCCGCTCATGCAGAAAACGGAAGTTGCCCGTGAGATAATGCAAGCTATCACAGAAATACATAAAAGCTAAAAGCATATAATACAGGATATGAACCTGCGGAAACTGACATACTCCCTCGGAGCCGTTTTGCTGAGCGCCATCATGCGTCCGGCCGATGTCCATTCGCAGGAACTCAACTGCTCGGTGGAGATCAACGCCGACAATATATCCGGCTCAGAGCATGTGTTCGAGAACCTGCAGCAGGCGATCAACGACTATATGAACACCACCAAATTCACATCCGCCCAATTCTCGCCAAACGAAAAGATAGAATGCCGTCTGTTCCTGACGGTCAGGGAATATGCCGATGATGTGATCAAAGGAGATCTACAGGTACAGTCGACACGCCCGGTCTACAACAGCTCTTACACAACCACCCTTATCAATCTCAAGGACACGAAGATAGAGTTCAGCTATCAGGAACATGAGCCGCTTGTGTTCTCCGAAACCACAATGGAGAGCAACCTGACGGCGATACTGAATTTCTATGCCTATCTGATACTGACGGTTGATTTCGATTCCTTTTCCTCCCGTGGAGGCCAGGAATATCTCGACCGACTGTCGACCATAGTCCAACTGGCACAATCGGCCGGCGAGACGGGCTGGAAAGCCTTTGAGGACAACCGCAACCGCTGGGCCATCATGAACGCCTTCCAGGATCCGTCGACCGAATCTGTACGTGACATGATCTATACCTACCACCGCCGCGGTCTTGACGAAATGTCGGTCGGTCCGGATAAAGGACGAGCCACCATCACCCGATCGCTCGAGACGCTGCGTCAGATCAATCAGAAGCAACCGATGTCCGTTGTTCTCAACATGTGGCACGATGCCAAACTTGACGAACTCATAAACATATACAGCAAGGGCTCGCAATCGGAACGCGATGATGTCTACGACCTACTGACCACCCTGTATCCGACAGATCAAGGAAGACTGAACGATATCAAGAATCCACCAGCCACAAGATAAAAGAAGATCCGATGTTAGAATCACTCCACATATCCAATTATGCACTGATCGATTCAATCGACATTGAATTCAACAAAGGATTGAATATCATCACCGGCGAAACAGGAGCCGGAAAATCGATCATACTCGGTGCGCTCGGACTTCTCTTAGGCGGCCGGGCCGACAGCCGAACCATAGCCCGAAGCGACAGCAAATCCGTGATAGAGGCAAAATTCAATGTGGCATGCAACACCACACTATCGACCTACTGCCGCGAAAACGATATTGAATGGGATGAAGAACAGATGATCTTACGCCGCGAACTGTCGCCATCGGGACGTTCACGTGCATTCATCAACGATTCACCTGTCACCCTTACAGCCATGCAACAGGTGGGGCGCATGCTCATAGACATCCATTCGCAACACCAGAACCAGCTCCTATCAGAACCCCAGTTTCAACTGCGCATTATCGACGCGATAGCCGGAAACGGAGAGCGGCTGGAAACATACGCCGGGCTATACGCCGATCTGAAATCGGCCATGCGCAGATTCAAATCGACAAAGAGCGCCCTTGTCCGCGACCGCGATAATGCCGAGTTCATGGAATTCCAACTCCAGCAGCTTGACGAACTTGATCCAAAGGCCGGCGAACTACAGGAACTGGAGACAGAGCTTGAAACCATGTCGAGCCAGACCGAACTACGGGCATATCTGACCGAAGCCTCCGAAACCATCAGCGAGGGACATACGAGCATACTGTCGCAGCTACGCAAGCTACAGGACACCTGCGCGGAGATCGAAAACCTATTCTCCGACGACGACAGGATCAATGAACGTCTGGAGGCCGTAGGGATCGAGCTTAACGACATAGCCGAGACCATAACCGATCTGAACTCCGAAACGGCAACAGCATCACAGGAGGATATTGATTTCGTTGAAAAACGAATAGACCGTATCCGCACGCTCATGCGCAAACATTCTGTTGACAGCGACGCGGAGCTGGCGGCTATCCGAGAGAACCTACGTTCACGTCTTGACGCGCTTGCCGACAGCAAAAACGTACTGACGGAACTTGAACACGAAGTGCGTTCAGCCCACAAACGCGCGCTGGAAGCGGCACGCGAGATATCGACCCATAGGCAGCAAGCCGCAGAAAAATTCGCGGCAACCCTCACGGAAACCGCAATGCCACTCGGCATGAAAAATCTGCGATGTGTGATCGATGTAGCCAAATCAGATCTCGGCCCCGACGGCATAGACAACGTTGAATTCCGTTTCGCCTTCAACAAGAGCCAAGAGCCCATCCCTATCAGCGGAGCGGCTTCCGGCGGCGAGATCTCCCGGTTGATGCTTTCGGTCAAGTCCATTGTGGCATCGCTGTTTGAGCTCCCCACCATCATATTCGATGAAGTTGACACAGGCGTTTCCGGCGATGTAGCCTCACGAATGGGGCGGATGATGAGCCAAATGTCGGACAACATGCAGGTTATCACCATCACCCATCTGCCACAGGTTGCCTCCCGAGGGAGCAGCCATTTCAAAGTCTACAAAGAGGATGACGAGACATCCACACACACCAACATAATCCGTCTAACCCCCGAACAGCGTATCGGCGAACTGGCCCTGATGCTGAGTGGCGATCCCAACAACGCCGCGGCAAGAGCCACAGCCACCACACTGCTTACCCAAAAGTAAACATACTCTAACAACAATGCAGCCCACCGACTATATCTTCGGCATCAGAGCCGTTATCGAGGCCATAGAGGCCGGAAAAGAGATCGACAAGATCATGATGAAGAAAGACCTGACCGGCGATCTCGCCGCAGAGCTTCTTGAACTGACGAGACAGCACAGAATCGTTGTACAGCGCGTGCCGGGCGAACGTCTGAACCGCATCACACGCAAGAACCATCAGGGCGTCATAGCCATGATGAGCGCAGTTGAATACCATAGACTTGACCATCTCGTGCCTCAGCTGTTCGAAGCCGGAGTGCTGCCGTTCATAGTTGTGCTCGACGGCATCACCGACGTCCGCAACTTCGGGGCTATAGCCAGAACATGCGAATGTGCCGGAGTAGACGCGATTGTCATACCACGCCATGGAAGCGTAAGCGTAGGCGGCGATGCCATCAAGACATCCGCCGGTGCCCTGCACCATATTCCCGTGTGTCGCGAAGCCTCTACCCTCTCTGCCATCAGACTGCTCAAAGACTCGGGCTACAAGATAGTAGCCGTGTCGGAAAAAGCGGATATCAACTACACAACCACCGACTACACAGTCCCGACAGCACTGGTTCTCGGCGCAGAGGATACCGGCATATCTGCGGATGTTCTCCGTCAATGCGACACCTTTGTCTCGATCCCGATGTTCGGCAACATAGAATCGCTCAACGTATCGGTTGCGGCCGGAGTACTGATCTACGAAGTGGTGCGTCAGCGACTCCAGGCCGACATGGAGGTGATCTGAAACAGTTTGCCCCATACAGACGTTGTAGTAACAAACCAATACCGCAACGTCCATGGGATCCGTTTCACTAAAACAGATTGAAGAATCACTGCGCAGGAGGCTACTCCCTGTGCTGCACATTCTCGTTCTGGGCGGAGCGTTAGGTCTGATAGCCTATATCACCTACGACACTATGCTCAACGTATCGTTTGTCACATCCGAGCAGTATCTGAAAGTGCAGATGTGGATCTGCCTATTCTTTGAGATAGAGATTTTTGCAGAATGGATGCTCTCGCCACGCAAGCTCCACTTCCTGCTGCGCAATCTGGTGTTCATCATAGTCTGCATCCCCTATACCACCATCCTGCACCATCTCGGCATCCATATTGACGGCCAAGTGGCCTATCTTCTCAGATTCGTACCGATGATACGCGCGGCATACGTGCTTGCCATAACCTGGGATATAATGTCGAAAAACTGGATTACGAGTATGTTCGGCGGCTATATCATCATGCTCGTCGCCACGCTCTATTTCCTGAGCCTGATGTTCTATGTAGAAGAATCGCCGGTCAACTCCGGAGTCTACAACTACTGGCAGTCGCTGTGGTATTCCGTGATGCAGATGACCACGTGCGGCTCCAATGTGAATCCGGTCACAGCTACCGGGAAAGCAATCGGCGTTGTCCTGTCGGCCGAGGGGCTTATCCTGTTTCCGGTGTTCACCGTCTACTTCACTCATGCGTTCGCCCGGCAACGAGGCGATGGCACTGATACAAAAGCGAACACTAACCAGTAACTCAAAAATCGCTATCTTTGCAGCCAGTTCATAGATTCCTCAAATGAAAATCCGCTGTATAATCACACTAATGTCGGTAGTGGCCGCATCCGCATCCGTGGCAGAAACAAAAACAGATGGCTCCATCGCGGAAAAAATGTGCAACGAAGCCGACAATTTTCTCAGTACAATACCTTCTGATCAGGCGGATATATGGGTAGAGGCTATCAATCTTGCCATTGACGGAGACAATAGCAAACTACAGCAAGTGCGCCATGGCCGCAACAAGCAGCCACAGATACCGGCCAATGTCGAGACTGATTCACTATCCACAAGGATAGTACTGTTCAGATCCCGACACAAGAGTGAAGCCCCTCTGCCACTGCTCATATATCTCCACGGAGGCGGATGGACAGTAGGAAGCATAAACAGCTGCTCCCGATTCTGCGCAGCCATAGCCTCCACCGGAAAAGCAATGGTGGCGGCCATAGACTATCCGCTGGCTCCCGAACACCCGTATCCCGAAGGTCTCGATTTCATCACAGAAGCCATTGACATGATATGGGGCAACGCCTCGGACTATGGCTCAAGTCCGGAACTCGTGTCCATAGGTGGCGACAGCTCAGGGGGCAATCTCGCGATAGCATCCACGATGCTCCGGCGAGACAAGATCCGATCCATGATACTGTTCTACCCGGTCACATTATCCGACAGAGAAACGGCCGGATCGTGGACAGAATATGGATCGGTGGCAGCACTACCGGCTAAAGAGATGGATGCCTTCAACCGCGCCTACCGCACTGAACGACAAAAGACAGAGCCTCTGATTTCGCCTCTAACCGCATCGGACGAGGAACTATCCGCCCTACCGCGGACATTGCTAATCGGGGCTGAACGGGATGTATTGAGAGATCAGGGATCGGCATTCTGCGACAGGCTCAGAGGGAATGGCATTGCCGTTGATCACGAGGTGTTTCCGGGGACAGTCCACCTATTTATCACAGTCCCGGGACAACCGACCGCCTTCCAGTGTGCAGTGGATCGAGCCACTGCTTTCCTGTCGGATTGGCAAAGCGAATGAAAAGCAGCAATAAAACAACGGAAAAATCGTTGAAAATATAGTAACTTTGTCTTTTCCGAAAACCAACATAATGTACAGGACACTTTCAGCAATAACACTAATCATATTCTCCCTTGCGGCGCATGGCGCCCTGCGTTTTGAGGGGACATCCCTACAGCCCGTGGCCATCGATGTGACCGCATCGACCGGACTTGCCGGGGTCTACGTTGTCAACACCACCTCAGGACTGAGCCTTATCTATACAGCATCGTCGGCAGCCTCGGCTGTAGATGTCGCGACATTCGGCATCACGGGTGCCACCTCGACCGAACCGGTGGATCCCACCACCATATCACGCAACGGCACTGAGCTGACACTCACCGGGATTCAAGGCAATAGCGGATACGCCTTTACTGAATCGGGACGCACCACCTACTACTGGATAGCCGACTATTCAGCCGCCCCCTACACCATATCAGCCATTTATCCGGCTCCCGATCAGGACTGCGACCGCACGTTCCTACAGACCGACGGATCGGCTCCTGCGATGTACTACCACGGTATAAACGGCCGATCGTACGAGATTGACCGTCAGATCACGCTGGAGTACACCACGCTTGTGGGCGATGCCGACAACACTACATTCAACTCATCGGAGCAATCAGTCAATTTCACCAGCATAAACGGAACGTTCAGCATAGACGCACCTTTATGCGACACATATTTCACCCTCAGCGGCGACAGGTTTCTGCGAGCGTGGGGGATGGAAAACGAAGTCAGCTCCAGCCGGTTTACGGCTACATCGGTACGCGCCGTGACCAGTGCGTCGCAGAAGGTTCGTGAGTCGCTCAACGAGATAAAGACCGAGACTGCAAACCTCGGGGGCTCAGCACCGGTGGAGATCCATTTCGAAGCCGCAGTGAGCGATGCCGCCATCTTCACACAATGGCAGATGGCCCGTGACGAGGACTTTGAGGACATCACCTTCCGGATTGCCGATCTCGATTTCACATATACATTCACCGAGATGGGGACGGTCTATGTGCGCTTCATGTGTGCCGACGCCACGGGACAGTGCGAATATTTCGGCGACACCTATACAGTGAGCATCGGCGAGTCGAGACTCCTATGCCCCAACGCATTTTCTCCGGGCGCAAGCGAGGGTGTGAACGATGAATGGAAAGTGAGCTATAAATCAATTGTCGATTTCGAATGTTATATCTTTAACCGTTGGGGAGAAAAGATGGCAGAGTTCCATAATCCCGACCAAGGCTGGGACGGTAAGTACGGCGGCAAACTCGTACCTGCCGGCGTTTATTATTACGTGATCAAAGCCAAAGGCTCCGACGGCAAGAAGTATAACCTGAGCGGCGACATAAACATTGTCCGCTATTCAAATTGAACTGATTCATGAAGATAACCACACCTCTTCGCATTGCAGCTATCTCATTGGCCGTCCTCGCCACAACACCGGCATCAATCCACGCATCCGGACGCGGAGAAGCCTCGGCGGTGGTCAACCCCACCGTTCCCAAGAAAGTGAAATTCGCCGACAAGGATATTGAACTTGACAGGATCGACATGGCCGAACGCCTTGACCGGGAACTGACAGCCATGGCTTATACCCACGGCAACACATTGCTCACCATCAAACGGGCCAACCGCTATTTTCCGGTTATCATGCCTATTCTCAAGGCCAATGGTCTGCCGACGGATCTGGCCTATCTTGCCTGTATAGAAAGCTACCTCAATCCTCGCGCTCTCTCGGGAGCCAAGGCAGCCGGTATCTGGCAGTTCATGCCGGCCACGGCACGCGAGTATGGTCTCGAGGTGAATGACTATGTTGACGAGCGCTACAATATAGAGAAAGCCACTCAGGCCGCATGCCGCTATCTCAGCAACGCATACAAAAAATATGGAAACTGGGAATCCGCAGCGGCCTCCTACAACGGTGGGATGGGGCGCATATCCTCGGAGCTGTCGGCGCAGCAGCAGACGTCGGCCTACGATCTTTATCTCACGGACGAAACGTCGCGCTACATGTTCCGGCTTCTTGCCATGAAAATGATCATGGAACACCCGTCGCGCTACGGCTACCGCCTGACTGCCGACCAGCTGTATCAGCCGCTGGAGACAACAGATGTCCTTGTGGAAGGGCCTGTTGAGGACTGGGCACAATGGGCCATAGACCACGGAATAAACTACATGACGCTCCGCGAAGCCAATCCATGGATCCGCGCCAAATCCCTGCCTAACAAGGACGGCAAGACATACACGGTCAAAGTGCCTACCGAAAAGACACTCCATCGCTCCTCACAGAAGAAACATGTCTACAACCACAACTGGACAGAAAAATGAGCAAACCCCAATCACCGACCGGCGACGACCGTCTTGACTCGCTCAACGTCTACGGCGCGCGTGTGCATAACCTGAAAAATATCGACGTCAGCATTCCCCACGGGCAATTGTGTGTTATCACCGGCCTGAGCGGAAGCGGTAAGTCGTCGCTTGCCTTCGACACTATTTTTGCCGAGGGACAACGCCGCTATATAGAGACATTCTCATCTTATGCGCGAAATCTGCTCGGCAACCTCGAACGCCCCGACGTTGACGAGATTTCAGGACTGTCGCCCGTGATCGCCATCGAGCAAAAGACCGTTAACCGCAATCCGCGAAGCACCATCGGCACCACAACCGAGATCTACGACTTCCTGCGTCTGCTCTATGCCAACGTGGCCACAGCCGTGAGCTATCTCTCGGGCAAACCGATGGTGAAGTACACCGAAGAAAAGATCGTGAACCTTATCCTTGAACGATTCGCCGGGAAAAAGATCTATGTTCTCGCTCCGTTGGTGAAGAACCGCAAAGGGCACTATAAAGAGCTGTTTGAATCAATCCGCAAGAAGGGCTATCTGACAGTGAGGGTTGACGGAGAGATACGCGAGATTATACCCGGAATGAAGCTGGACCGCTACAAGAACCACTCAGTGGAAGTGGTTGTAGACCGGTTGAAAGTGTCGGACAAGGATCTGACACGCCTTCGGGAGACCGTTACGGAAACGCTCCGGCAAGGAGAGAAGCAGATGATGGTCTACGATGTTGATGCCGACCGCATATTCCACTTCTCCCAGCAGCTTATGGATCCGGAGACGGGTATATCATACCGCGAACCGGCACCCCACAATTTCTCGTTCAATTCGCCGCAAGGAGCCTGCCCCAGATGCAAGGGTCTCGGCGAGGTAAACATCGTTGACCGGGAGAAAATCATGCCGGATCCATCGGTGTCTATCTATCAAGGAGGTATCCTTCCGTTGGGTAAATACCGCAATTCGATGATATTCTGGCAGATCGAGGCTATCTGCGAGAAATATGGCCACACACTGAAAACACCGGTAGGCCAGCTGTCGGAAGAAGCTGTCGACGAGATCCTCAACGGAACCGATCAACGGCTTGTGATCAAGAACGCGACGCTTTCAATGTCGAACTATTTCATGACCTACGAAGGGCTCGTGAAATATCTTGAGATGCAGCAGGACGACGATGCCGGAGCCGCGGCCAACAAGTGGAGCGAACGATTTTTCTCACGCGCGACATGTCCGGAATGTAACGGACAGCGGCTTAACAAGGAGGCTCTCCACTTTTTTATCGACGGAAAGAATATTGCCGATCTGAGCCGGATGGATATTTCGGATCTGCACCAATGGGCCTGCGAGATCGAAAAACGGCTGAACAAAACAGAGGCGCTCATAGCCCACGAAATCATCAAGGAGATCCGCACAAGGCTCGGATTCCTGGTTGACGTGGGTCTGGAATATCTCTCGCTCGACCGCCGCTCGGCCACATTGTCGGGAGGCGAGAGCCAGCGCATACGTTTGGCCACACAGATCGGTTCTGAACTGGTCAACGTGCTATATATCCTCGACGAACCGAGCATAGGTCTGCACCAGCGCGACAACCACCGCCTGATCTCATCGCTGAAGAAGTTGCGCGACGCCGCCAACTCCATCATTGTGGTGGAGCATGACAAGGATATGATGCTTGAGGCTGACTACGTTGTTGACATAGGGCCGAAAGCCGGACGCAAAGGGGGTGAGGTTGTGTTTCAAGGCACACCGCAACAGATGCTCGCCACCGATACGCTGACCGCACAATACCTCAACGGACATCGCCGGATCGCAGTCCCCGGGTCGCGCAGGGAGGGCAACGGAAAAACGCTGACCCTGACCGGTGCCACAGGCAACAATCTGCGCGATGTGACCCTCTCGATACCTCTTGGGACACTGACCGTAGTGGCAGGAGTGTCGGGCAGCGGAAAGTCGAGTCTTATCAATGGTACGCTTCAACCGATACTGAGCGCGAAATTCTACCGGTCGCTCCAGCAACCGCTCCCCTACCGGTCGATCGAGGGTATTGAAAACATCGACAAAGTGGTGACCGTGGATCAGACTCCGCTCGGCCGCTCACCGCGCTCTAATCCGGCCACATATACCGGAGTGTTCTCCGATATCCGCAGCCTGTTCGTCAACCTCCCGGAAGCGAAAATCCGTGGCTACAAACCGGGGCGTTTCTCCTTCAATGTCAAAGGCGGCCGCTGCGAGGCATGCTCCGGAAACGGCTACCAGACCATTGAAATGAATTTCCTGCCGGACGTGATGGTGCCCTGCGAAGTGTGTGGAGGCAAACGCTACAACCGCGAGACCCTTGAGGTGCGTTTCAAAGGCAAATCCATAGCCGACGTGCTCGACATGACCATCAATCAGGCTGTTGAATTCTTCGCCTCCGTACCTGCCATTCTGAAGAAAATAAAGGTACTTCAGGACATAGGCCTGGGATACATCAAACTCGGACAACCGTCAAGCACTCTGTCCGGCGGAGAGAACCAGCGCGTCAAACTCGCAACTGAGCTTGCCAAACGCGACACCGGCCGCACCCTGTTTATTCTCGACGAGCCTACTACCGGTCTGCATTTCGAAGATATCAACGTGTTGCTCGGCGTTTTCAACCGGCTCGTTGACAAGGGGAATACGGTGCTTGTGATAGAACACAATATGGATGTCGTAAAATCGGCCGACTATGTGATCGACATGGGCCCCGGCGGAGGCAAGAACGGGGGACAGATAATAGCCGCCGGAACGCCGGAACAGATCGCAGCCGGCGATTCACCGACATCCGAATACATCCGACAAGAATTAAACGATAATAGATAACAATGGAAAATCTACCTAAGGATCCCGTGATGCTTATGAGCGTGATAAATACATGGCTCAGAGATGAGTATGCCACGCTCGATCAATTGTGTGAGGACAGGGCAATTGACCGAGAGAAACTTACGGACATCCTCTCTGCCGCCGGCTTCGACTATATGCCGGAGATCAACCAGTTCCGCTGATCGCCCCCATTTTACAATCACATTACATGTCCCCGTTTCAGATTGCTAAAACGGGGCATTTTATGTAATTTTGCAGCCGAAATCAGAACCATTCATTCCATGTTGCAAAAAAGTATTCTTGCATTGACCCTCATGGCCTCAGCCCTGACCGCAGGCGCTTCAGAAGCCGATTCAACGACAGTAAAAGTCAACTATATCCCTCAGATACATGGCGTTGTGCGCGGCCGATTCGAGGCCTCAACCGAAGATGGCGACTACCGTTTTGAGGTTCGTAACGCCCGACTGACCGTAGGAGGCAATATCGCTCCGTTCGCAGACTATTTCATCCAGACCGACTTTTGCGATCAGGGTAAAATCAAGATTCTTGATGCGTGGGCAAGAGCCTGGTTCTCGAAAAGTTTCGGCGTTCAGGCCGGACAGTTCAGAATGCCTTTTGGTGTCGATCCGTTCCGCGCTCCATCCAATTACATATTCGCCAACCGCTCATTCATGGGTAAGCAGATGTGTAACTACAGGGCTGTCGGCGCAAAATTCATGTGGCATCCGGTCGCACTGCCCATGACCATCGAGGCAGGTGCATTCAACCCCGGCACGATCGGCGACCACACTCCATGGCACAACACACTCACCTATGCGGCCAAACTGACCGCCGACTGGGACAATGTGACATTCACAACCGGCTTCCAGTCCATCCGTCCCGATGGAGTCCGCGCCAATCTCGTCGACGCCGCGGCAACATGGAAATACGACCGCTGGATCGTTGCCGGCGAATATATGTATGAACATTACACCCGTAACCGCCACCGCGACGCACATTCCTATCTCGTCTATGCCGACTACAGCATGCCTATCCATGCCGGATTTTTCAACAATCTATCGTTTCAGGGACGCTTTGACGGAATAACAGCCCATTCATCGGCCGTCAGAGACTCCGACGGAGAAATAACCACCACTACTCCGGCCCACAACAGATTAACCGTCGGTTCAACCATCAGTTATCTGCGATCCAAGACAATAGGCCTTGATTTCCGCCTCAACTATGAGAAATATTTCTATCATCATGGCGTTGATCCCACGGCCGAAAACGGCGACAAGATTGTGGCCGAAATGGTGATCAGATTCTGATTAACATCTTTTGCAGAATCCATTCCGCAACTTTTCTCCAAGGCAGATGTTATTGCTGATGAACATTAAAAAACATCAGTAATAACATGAAAACGATTATCAACACCAATTTACCCGAATTTTCAGTTCCGGCTTTTGTCAACGGCGAGTTCCGCACAATAACCCGGGATGATCTTTTAGGTAAATGGTCTATCCTATTTTTCTATCCGGCAGATTTCACTTTCGTTTGCCCGACAGAGCTTCTCGACATGGCTGAAGCCTACGACAAGTTCCGCGAACTCGGAGCCGAGGTATATGCCGTCAGCACCGACACACAGTTCACCCACAAGGCTTGGCACGATGCCTCGGAAAGCATCAGCAAGGTTAAATTCCCGATGCTCGCCGACAAGACAGGCTTCCTGAGCGAGGCAATGGGTGTGCTTAACCCTGACGACTATCTGGCCTATCGTGGCACGTTTGTGATCAATCCGGAAGGTAAAATCAAAATTGCCGAAGTCAACGACAACGGCATCGGCCGCAACTCCGACGAACTTCTGAGAAAGCTCGAAGCTGCTCAGTTTGTAGCGGAACACGGCGATCAAGTGTGTCCCGCCCGTTGGAAGAAAGGTCAGACGACCTTGCGACCGGGCTTAGATCTCGTTGGCAAAATCTAACCGATGAAAACATATCTTTGACACACTTCCCTGAGGGCGTTTCCATTTTGGTAAGCGCCCTCTTTCTTTCTATACTTTTATCAGCGAACGTACACGCCCGAGGGTACGGCGCGTCAGCAGACGGGTGTTCATGAACGTGACTATATAGCCAGTGACCACGGCGGCCACCACCGATCCTTCGCGTACACCCTGAATATGACTGCTGATTATCAGCGACAGTATTATCGCCAACGAAACCAACGACACGTCGAACCACACCTTGAGCCGTCCGAACTCTTTGCCGTAGCGCTGCGACGCATATCTTACGAAAGCCTCGGCACTCATCATTGCAACACGTGGCTTCAGCTCAAGCGTCACACCTAATGCCTGAGTGAGACATCCGGCTGCAAGCAGAAGGAGCGAAACGACATAGCTCGACGGCACGACATTGGCCGTCAGCAACATATTCAGGTCAATAAATGCAGAAAACAGGAATGAAAATGGAATCTGCAAAAGAATCTCTATGGTATCGCGTCGGGTCATGCGGTCGCGGATCAGCCAGAACTGCCCGAGAATCAGTAGCATATTGATAATGAAAGTGCAAGTGCCAAGCGTAAGCGGAGTGTTGAGACTCAGCACATAATTCACACTTGAGATAGGAGTGGTTCCAAGAGTCGATCTGACTATCAATACTATTCCCATTGATAGGAAATATAGTCCGATCGAGAAAACCAGATAACGTTCAAACAGTTTCTTCATCTTTCTTACCTTTTTTAAAACGCCTGCCTCCCGACAGGCTCTGCAAAATTACGGAAATTTTTCCGCAATTACAATCTGGAATAAAAAAACCTCCGGAATTTAATCCGAAGGTTATATTAGATCTGGGATTGCAAGGATCAGTTCATGCGGATGGTGATGTTGTCGAGAGCCATGTAGGCCGGGGTATTGAGGCCAAAATCGCCGGAGTCAGAACCTTCGAAATTGAACTTGACTTCGTTAACGCGGCCAAGTCCTGAAAGATCCCAATTCTCCCATGTGGAGGATATCTTCACGGGGCGTATCGAGCTGCGGTAATCGCAGATATATTTCTCAACAGATGCGGTCTCATTTCCTTCTGCATCATAACCGGTTGCTATGATCTTGAACCAGCCGCCCACTTCCTCAAGCGACTTGTCGGGATTGTTTCCAAAAGCATTGCCTTCGGTTATACATCCGTAAACATAGGAGGTCGGGCAGATGTCCATAGCCACCACGCGATATTCAGCTCCGTTCGTAAATCTGAAAGAACCGACACCATCGCTATACTCACCTTCAAAGCCATTGATCACAGCAAATGTGTTGGAGCCTCCGGCACCTGCACCCTTATTGGCTCCATCCTGAGAGTCTGTATTATACACCGAGCACTGGTTTAAGTACGTGTACCACCAGCCCTCTGACACTCCTTCAATATCCGTGCGGTAGTTCCACTGCGACAGAACCATGCCTCCGGCAGAGAAATCATAATCGTTGTACCATGAGCTGCGATTTATTCCAAATTCCATATTCACGCCCTTTTCAACCTCAATCTCTCCCTTGACAAACTTAGTACCGTCGTAGGACGCATACAGGTTGGCTCCATAGGATGTCGGGCCGGCTAAGGTCACTCGCGTGTTTTCAAAATCAATCACACGATAATAGGCTGTGGGGGCTTCGGGACCATCCTCTGAACAGGAGGCCAACATCAACGATGCGCCAAGCATCGCAAACATTACTTTTAAATTTTTCATTTTTTCTCTGTTATGTCAATATAAATTATCAGTCTCTTCCTCCGGCGGAAAAGAACCGGGAGCATCGCCTCAGGATTGACAAAAGAACCAGAGAAGCCCACCGACCTATCTTCCCGCAGGTCATGAGTAAAAATTTCGCTCCGTCAGGTTTTCTGACTTGTCCCGGCCACCACACCTTCTCAGGTTTCATCAACCCAATGGCATAACTGCGGTAGCTTTTTAAGGGGACCCACAGCAGCGGGCACTGTTCCGGACTCAGACCGGATTCCCTAATCGAAGCGATGCAAATTTATAACTATTTTCCCACTCCTGCAAGAGCTGTCACAAAGAACGGATGCCACAAATGTCAGTCGACAATTCACCCAGCAATCCGCTCTTTGACATGATACCGGTCTGGATCTTTACAAAATCGATATGGTCAAGCTCTACAGGCGTTCCGTCGGGCAGGACAGCATTTGAGATCCGGAAGCCCGTCCACTGACCGCCACCGCCATAGGTATCACCATCAATAAGATCCGAACCGATATTATCCGCATACCCCCATTGGAAGGGTGGGTTGTCCCACATCCCGGTCACAGGATCCATGACATTCCTCTGTGGCAGACGCGAGCCATACAAAGTCAGTTCATCCGGTTGGATCCAGACCGGGAAATATGTCGGCTGTGTGTGGCTCGGAATATAATCTACTGTTCCGCGCTCCCCGAAGCCATCTATCCATTGCACGGCCATAGCCTCTCCGCCCGGACGATAGTATGTAACCATATAGTCATGGCTTACGCCGGCTCCGCTGAAATCGCTCCCTTTCAACTCATACCATTCATCGTCGGGCAATCCGTTGCCGTTCACATCCTGCATCACATACACTATGCCGGGTTCATTGGATGTCGCGATAGCATTACCCATAACTGCGAAATCGTAACCGGAAGCCCCACGCGCCACACTGCGGTCAAACCTTGCGATAATATATCCTCCCCACGCGCCGAGCGACACGAATTTCCGGGCAGCGAACCGGGATTCAGCCCAACCGATGGCGGCTTCATGCGTGGTAATGTCAGCCGACATACCTCCTACACTTCCCGTCTCTCCGATAAATTGCCCCGGCGCAGGACAATATTCCAACACCGAAACCCCGTCGCCACTACCTGCACGGATGCCGGCATTCTTTTCCACATGGATTTCCATCCTCATCGCCTCTCCGGCCGCTTCGACATCAACATTGTACACTCCTGGCTCTGATGACGAGAAAACGTACATAGATCCATCGCCTTTGACCTCATCCCCATTCACTTTCCATCTGAAAGCATCTGTTGGAATATTCTCTGAAGCTACAACCAATGCGACCGGACGGCCGGCAACCGTATAACGCACATTGGCATTGCTGTAGTACGACAGGGGAACAAATCGCATTCGCGCCGGCAGTTCATCGGCAACCGTTATATCAAATTCTTTTTCCGTCGCTCCTATATTGTTTGTCGCACGAATCATTATATGATAAACTCCGGCTTTATCTGCCCTAAACACAAAGGATAGCCCATCGGCAGTCTTGACCCCGTCCACGAACCATTCAACCGATCCGCTGTCGACACCGGCAAAAACCGGAGCTAATTCATAATCCGATCCCGTCAGAATGGTAAGCCCCTCCGATGGCAAAGCAAGAGAGATCACCGGAGCTTTCGGCTCAACGACATCTATCCTCACCTCTTCCCAGTCAGTTCCGGCTTTATTGGAAACTGTCAGCAACACATAATATTGGCCCGTTTTACCCCATCGTGAAGTCCACACCGGCTGGCGGCTCACCACCGTACCATCCTCGAGCGTCCACTCATACGACGCATTCTCCCCGTTCTCAACGTCCGGGGCAAGCGTAAGTTCCTCGTCAACCGTAACCTCATATATACCATCTTCATGATCAAACTCTATGACCGGCTTTCCTCCGGCCAAAAGAACCTCATCTTTATTACATCCGGTCAGAGCTACAATTATCACCCCCATGACCGGAAAAAATATTCTTTTAAAAAATCTCATCATGGCGCAAATTTACGACAGAAAGACCGAAAAACATATAAAAACATCAGAAAAGAATCATAAAGTTTGGAAGTTACGCGAAAAATTCGTTACTTTGCACTCTGTTTCGTGGCTCATCCTGTAAAGCTGTTAAAAATGATGCGCTTAGCAGTGATATGAGAACTGAGATGGCGGCCATGAAACGAACACGTTAACAGAAAATTAACAATAACAGAGCTAAGTAAACCAAACAGCCATGTCAAAGATTTGTCAAATTACAGGCAAGAAAGCAATGGGCGGCAACAACGTCAGCCACTCCAAACGCCGCACCAAACGCAAATTCAACGTGAACCTCTTCACAAAGAAATTCTTTTGGGTTGAGCAGCAGATGTGGATCTCTCTGACCATCTCCGCCAACGGATTGCGTATTATCAACAAAAACGGCCTCGACGCTGCAATCAAGGAAGCAGCTCGCAAGGGTTATTTAACTGAAATCAAATATTTAGAATTCTAAGAAGATGGCAAAGAAAGCTAAAGGTAATCGCGTGCAGGTGATCCTCGAATGCACAGAGCACAAAGCCAGTGGTATGCCCGGCACTTCTCGTTATATCACAACAAAGAACCGCAAGAACACCACAGAGCGTCTTGAGCTCAAGAAATACAACCCGATCCTCAAAAAAGTAACCGTTCACAAAGAAATTAAATAATAATCACCCGATATGGCAAAGAAAACCGTTGCATCTCTGCAAAAAGGCGAAGGCCGCACCTACAGCAAGGTCATCAAAGTGGTGAAATCGCCCAAAACCGGCGCTTACACATTCCAGGAACAAATGGTGCCCAACGACGCCGTTAAAGATATCCTGAAATAAGTCACCGCCATCTATCAGAATATATAAAATTCAACCTATTAACGGGAATGGAAACCATGGTTTCCATTCCCGTACTTTTTTTCTGTCCCGTAATAACCGGTCAGCGCACAAACGTTCCGTGTGGTGTAGTGACGGTGATTCCACGGATATTGGACGGCAGCGACGATTTGACCTGACGCACACCATCAGCCGTTATATCAATTCCGGCATATCCGAATATTATAGCCTGGAGAAGTCCTCCGGCTCCCGTCATGAAATATGTCTCGTCATTGCCGGGTGTCTCAGAGATCGAATAGAAGTCACCACGAAGATTCGGTTTATACGCACGTGCCACAAACCCGGCGGCCTCATCGCCACGCCCCATACGGGCATAGTTGACTGCCATCGCTGAATGGCTCATGGCAGGGCCGCCGACACTGTCTATTTTCGATGCGTAATAACGTATGTTCCGTTCAATCTCATCGTCTGCCAAAAGATAAAGCGGATATCCCAGCAATTCAACATCAGCCTGCTTGGTCATGGCTCCGTCATAGGCTGAATGTTCCTTGACAATTCCATCGGCAGTGTGGTGGAGCGCAATTCTGCTGGCGACATCAGCCCATCGCGGATCCGGAGTCTCTCCTAAAACCTCCGCTGCCTCGCAAGCATATTGAAGAGCGCGGATTGCCGCTCCATTTGTAAAAGCATCGTCGTCGACACCGATGGCATATTCATCAGCCCCGACTACATTACGTATCGAATACCCATCTTTACCCGACGGCTCGACACGGCTCAACCAGAAGTCAGCACATTCCCGGATCAAAGGATATCCTTCGCGAAGAAGCCACGCCGTATCGGCTGTGGCGCAGAACTGCAACCACGCACCACGTGCCACATCAGCTGTTATATGATGTTCCAACGGACCGGTCAGGGCAAAAGTTGGAGTCGACTCCTCTCCTGCCATATCAGATTCCCATGGGAACATCGCACCGCGATAACCATAAGCGGCCGCCCGTTTACGCGCTGCCGGCAGACGGTCGTACCGATAGTCAACCATCGATCTTGATAATCCGGGATTCAAAACAGCGAGTACGGGAAGCATCCAAGTGTCGGCATCCCAGAATATATGTCCATAATACTTTGCTGATGTCAGCCCCATCGGTGGGATACTCATCCGCGAACCCTCGCGGATTGAGGAATAGAGATTGTATAAAGCTGATCCCACCTGCATGTCAAGCTGCGGATCCCCTTCAATCGTAATATCTGAGCGCCATAGTTCTTCCCATTGCCTATGATGCGACGAAACAAGCGCTTCAAGCCCCTGGTTATAGGCATATATCGCCTGACGGTCGGCCTCGTTCCAAGGATCAGCGAAATCAGCCGTGGAGCATACAGCCCCCACCACCCACATCGCGGCAGATTGACCCGGCTTCAAACCAACCGAAAGAGTATCGGCTCCCATACGCTTCCAGTCACCGCCGTCAGGCACAAGAGCCGACGTAGCCACAACCGCATCCCTGCCATCATTATATCGTGCCGAGGCGCGTTGCAAAGGCACTCCTCCGCCATCCCACCATATAGACACGCTCCGAACCGTGTCACGGTCAAGTGATGGAGCGATCTCCGGAACATTTATAAGCTTAACATCCACCGGCCGCGTTGCCGAGACTTCAACTGCTGTCAGGACTGCATGCGGCAAGGATCTCAGGGCATAGTTGACCACAAAAACCTCAACTCCTGCGGCCCGGAATGAAGTTAAAACCTTTGCCAGACTCAGATCAAGGGTCTGGCTCCAATCCGAGAAATCACTTATCTCCTTCCCATTGACCAATAGTCTGAGATTAACCGGTACTATAGCCGGGCAGATAGTGCTGACTTGATCGGCCTTACCGCTTTTGAATACCGATGCCTGATACAATGCTGTAGGTCGCAATCCGGTTTGGTCGATTACAAGGCCCGTCATGCCGTTGGCCAAGGTCGGAGGGAAATATCGGGCGGACGCATCTGTAGTCGTAATTATGCGGTCAGCCCCCTGCCCTACAAGAGACGACAGCAACAATCCGAAAGCAGCGATCAATGATCTTTTCACAATTCTACAGGGATAAATGATATGGCCTGTCCGCCGGCCGAAGCCATCCTTATGGTCAGAGAGTCGGTGGCTGTCACCTTGCGGCGTTCGATTGCAATTTTTTCCGGAGCAGCCTCCACATCAGCATAGATCTCAGCCATATATTCCACTCCGGGGTTCAGGAACGAGAGCGGCAGCTCAATAGCGCGCGCTTCTGAATTTGTTCCGGCACCCACAAAGAATCGGTCACCTGCACGTCGGGCAACTACAATATACTTGCCGATCTCACCCTGCAATGCTTCCGACCAATCGCAGTCGGCATTGAAATCGCGGAAGAATTTGAATGCCTCTTGTCCCTCATAATTCTCTATTTGGTCAGCTGCCATCTGCAACGGCGAATATATGATGACCCAGTTCGCAATCTGACGCGCAAGTGTTGTCTTTATACGGCAATGACCATTAGGGCCGTTCCATTCTATTCTTCCCGGATCTGCTTTGGCTCGCTCATAATTGATGTCGAAAATACCGGGGGTATAATCCATCGGACCGGAGAGCAGACGCACATAAGGAAGCGTGCAGAGATAATCGGCGGAATTACCCTCGCTCCAGGCGTTCCACTCCATGCCACGTGCACCTTCACGGGTCATCATATTTGGCCATGTGCGGCGTATTCCGGTCTCCTTGATCGGCTCATGGGCATCAATCATGATATTATATTTCGCGGCAGTCTCCACAACTTTCTGATAATGACGCACCCCATACTGGGAGTGATGAAAGTAACCACCCTTGAACCCACCGGCATATCCTGTTTTGACAGTGTGGACACCGAGTGACGCATAATAGGCAAACGCGCTGTCGAGCACAGCCTCGAACTCGGGGATGTTGCCACCGGTCTCGTCGTGCATCCACAGCTCAATGCCGCGGTCGCGTGCATATCCTGCAATGAAATCTATATCGAAATCGTCATAAGCCTTCATATAATCGAAATGCTGGTTACCGCCCCAGTTCTCCCAGCCTTCATTCCAACCTTCAAACAGGACTCCCTGCAGATTATTGGCAACAGCAAAGTCTATGTACTTCACGGCATTTTCTGTTGTCGCTCCATGTCTCGGCCCCATGGTCCATGTCTGGGTTCCGAGATGCATGCCCCACCATATACCGACATACTTCTGCGGACGGATCCACGATGTATCGGCAATCTTAGACGGCTCGTTGAGATTGAGAATCAGAGCTGAGTTGATCAGATCAACAGCCGAATGTCCGATCTGGATAGAACGCCACGGCGTAGTGAAACGGCCAGGGACATACGCTTTCACGCCATCGGGCAGCGGCGCGAGATCCGATTTCAGATCACCGGTAACAGAATCGCGGCGAATAACCATCTCAGGATAATCATAGAGCGCGGCCTCATGGATAGATCCGAAAACGCCCTCGTTGGTGCGGAACGTAAACGGAGTGTTGGCATCCGTCACCTCCCGGATAGGGAGATGGCGATATTCCAGTTCGTATGTTTCAAAACTTGCCGGAATAGCCCACGACTCGCCATCAGTTGCGAAGCGGAAATGAGTCTGCTCATCCGTGATCACAAGCGTATCGGCAGATGCATTCAGTTCATATCTCAATGCCACACCGTCGTTATAGGCACGGAACCGCAGCGTCAGCTGCCCGTCTGGAAGCGTGACCGCCATTTCATTATAATTGTCGACACAAGTCTTATTTTCGCCCCACGGCTGATGCCATGTCTCATTGTGGGAATTTCTTGTCGTTGACAACTCCCCCTTGACTGCGTAATTCCATCCGGCAGCATCAAGACCAAGTCGGGAAGGAGCTATCAACTGACCTCCATCAACTGAGACTTCATACACAGGATACTCACCATCGTTTGAAAACCGAATCTCAATCCGTCCATCCGGCGATTTCAGCGATTCCGTAGCGGCAAATGCCGGAACCGAGGCACAAGCCAACGCTAATGTCAAATATATATGCTTCATAGTTTAAATTGTTTCTTTCCACAAATATAGTACACCATCGAGCAAAATCCAAAAGAAAATGCAAGAAAATCCATGGATAATACATTATAGGCAGATCTATCGACAAGAGTTTGGATGGAAAGAATAAAAAGAGTACCTTTGTGGAACTTTTTACCAATTTTGTTTACATTATGAAAAAGATTTTAACTGCCGCGACGGCACTACTCTGCACTCTCACGGGCATGGCCGAGGGTTATCAGATCAACACCCTCAGTGCTAAACAGCTCGGTATGGGCCACACAGGCGTTGCCATGAAACTTGGTTCCGAGAGCATGATTTTCAACCCGGCCGGACTCGGATTCTCCGACAAGACTCTTGATCTCTCCGGATCTATCACCGGGATCAAAGCAATAGCAAATGCAACAGTCGAAGGCTCGAAATATGAAACACAAAACGGATGGAGCACTCCACTTGCGGTCAATGCATCGTTCAAGATTTATGACAATCTGCAAGCAGGCATCAGCTTCTTCACACCCTACGGCAGCGCGATCAACTGGACTAAAAACTGGCCCGGATCTATGCTCAGCCAAGAGGTGAACCTGAAGGTCTACAATATCCAGCCAACAATCGCATGGCGCATCACCCCAAAACTGTCGGTTGGCGTAGGCATGGACATCGCATGGGGATCTGTCGACCTCAACAAGGCTCTCATTCCGGGACACACCTTCGATGCCATCGCATCGGCTATGGGTCTGCAATTTCCAGCACTTGGAAATGCGGCAGCCGCATCGGTCAATCTGAAAGGCACATCCAACGTTGCGCTCGGAGCCAATATCGGCGTGATGTACGACATCAACGACCAATGGACAGTCGGAGCCAACTTCCGCACCAAGATGCAAATGAAGGTATCTGCCGGCACAGCCTCCGTCAATTATGCAAACGCGCTCATTGAATCGGCCATACAGCAGCTTAAACCGGAACTCGATCTTCTGAACGAATCAGATTTCAGCGCACAGATGCCATGTCCCTACGTTCTTAACTTCGGTGTTTCCTACAAGCCTATCAAGGCACTGACACTTGCATTGGACGCCCAGTTGACCGGATGGAAGACATATCGCGAGCTCGACATTGAATTTCCTGCACCACTCGACGGATTCAACCAGAATATTCCCAAGAACTATCGCAACGCATGGTGTTTCCACCTTGGCGCACAATACGCTCTGACCAACCGCTTTGATCTCCGTGCAGGCCTGATGGTCGACACCACTCCCGTGAACAAAGACCACTACAATCCGGAGACCCCGGGAATGACCAAGATCGAACCCACCGTCGGGTTCTCATTCCGCCCGATTGAACGTCTTTCCATCGACGCTTCCTTCATGTACGTGGCCGGCACTGGAATTGACAATGCCCGATGCAGCTACACCGATATAGCCACCGGAGCAGAAAAAACATTCACAGCCGACTATCGTGTCCACGCATTCGCACCGGCTATCGGGGTGAGCTACGCTTTCTAAAGTAGCTATTCACTCTAAAATCGACATCACCGAGAACAATTTAATGTGTCCTATGTTTTTATATGTAGGACACATTTATTCTTAAAAAAACACGATTATGAAGAAAGTTATTTTCTCGATGGCTGCTCTGGCAACCCTCACGCTCGCTTCCTGTGGCAGCAAGACAGACAATACTGCTGCCGACGATGCAACAATGACAGAAGAAGTTGTGGTTTCAGAAACCATTGAAGCTATCCCCACAACCGATGCCGAAGGCACATCGATCATGGACAAGATCAAAGGCGCGGCCTCGAAAGAAAACGTACAGAAAGGCATTGATTACGTTAAAGGGCTTATCTCACAGGGCAAACTGTCGGAAGCCAAGGGCTATCTTGAACAACTGAAACCCTATGCAGAGAAAGTGGGCATGTCGAACGTGGTATCAACCGTTGAGACAACCCTCAGCAAAGCGGAATCACTCGGTGGCGATGCCAAGGACAAAGCCGAACAGGCTGTCAGCGATGCAAAAGACAAGGTTGCCGATGCAGCACGCAATGCCGTTGACGACGCAAAAGCAAAAGCCGGCGAAGCAGCAGAAAATGCCAAAGCAAAAGCAGCTGAGGCAGCTGAAAACGCAAAAGCAAAGGCCGCAGAAGCCCTCGGCGGACTCGGCAAATAACACCGGACAAATCAACGAATCAAACCGCACCCCGAATTATTTCAGGGTGCGTTTTTTTTCATGATCAGAAAACGAAATGGGGATGATGATTGTTAATCAATCATAACAACTATTTATTTTTTCACCCATGAATCTATTTAAGACTCTTATCGCCGCGGTTGTTGCCGTTGCCGCCACGGCGCCCACAGCCTCCGCCCTCAAACCGAAAGAATATCCCGACACACTGATGATCCCCCAACGGGCTGTTGTTGTTTCGGGCGACGAAACCAAAGGTGGATCGCTTATGGCAATTCTGTATGACACCTCCGATCTGCATTTCACCGATCCGAGTGCCCCGAGGTTTCTTTTTCTCGACCGTCAGGGGAAAGTGGCATTAGGCATAGGCGGCTACGTCAAAGGAACCGTCCAATATGATTTCGGGGGTTCGATCAATGATGGTGCCAGCTTCATCACATACGACATTCCTGTCCCGATGAATCCGGCACAGCGCAACCAGTTCTATGGCAACGCCAACCATTCGACGATATTCCTGCAACTCGTGGGACACAGCGATAAGTTCGGCTACTACCAGATGTATATCCAGACCAATTTCAGCGGCGACGGAGCCACAGGTTATGGCCTAAAACTCAAGCAAGCCTATCTGAAAGTGGGATATGTTACCGTCGGTCTTGCCAACAGCACCTTTGTAGATGGAGCCGCAGGCACCCCAACCATTGAGGATCAAGGGCCGGCCGGAGAAATGTCACGTAAAAACATACTTGTCCGATATGCGCCACGTTTCAGCGACCATCTGTCGGGAGCGATAGGCGTTGAGGTGCCACAGGCATCGCTGACAATCAACACACCGGAAGGAACCGATCCGACAGTGGCAAAAATCAATCAGAGAGTGCCCGACATCCCGGCCTACGTTCAATATGAATGGGACGGTGGCAAAAGCCATGTGCGTCTCTCAGGTCTGTTCCGCGACCTCTCCTACCGCAATCTGGTCAGCGGACAAAACTCGTTCCGGGCAGGATGGGCTATAGAACTCAGCGGCAAGATCATGCCGACCCCGGCACTGTCCTTGTTCTATCAAGGGGCATACGGACAAGGCTACGGATCATATCTGAACGATCTCGACGGCCACGGAATGGATCTCATACAAAGCTCTGTTCCCGGGAAAATGACAGCACCACGTCTGGCCAACTTCGAGCTTGGCGTCCGATATGATTTTCGCCCCAACATCTTCATGGCCGCCACCTACAGCCAGGCACGTGTTCTCAGACAAGGCACACTTGGCGGAAGCGACTATCGCTACGGACAATACCTGTCGGTCAGCGGATTCTGGGACATAGTCCCCGACCTACGCGTAGGCCTGAGCTACCTGCGCGGCAACCGTGCCAACTTCGACCGCAGCCACGGACATGCCAACAGCGTGATGGGGATGCTGCAATACAGCTTCTAAGAGTCCACCCGATAATTTCAATTTGATTTTTTTAATTGCCGTCCATGCAACTTTTCGTGGGCGGCAATGTTTTGTCTGATGAAATTAAAACTAAAACACACAGCTATGTTTGACCGGAAAATATCAACGGCCGATATCGAAGAGGCCGTACGTCAAGTCTATGAAGATTACCGAGATCAGGAAGTGGACGGCAGTGTCGATCCACGTTTGAAAGATGTCGATCCAAAAAAATTCGCCATTGTGGCAATGCTGATCGACGGCACCACTTTTGCCGTGGGCGACATCGGAGAAGCATCCCCTCTCGGCTCCATAGCAAAAGTGCCATTGCTGACCCAGTTGCGGATTCAGCGCGAAGGCTGCAAAGACAAGAACGGAAAATGCCTGTTTGCCAGAGCTAAAGAACCGACAGAAGAGAAACCTGAAAATATGCCTGTCAGCGTCCACGGCATAAGGCTGATGAGCGCGATCCAGCCTACCGGCGATCCGGAAGGGAAATGGGATATAGTCATTTCCTTGGTAACCGTCATGATGGGCGAGGCTCCGATTCTCAACGATGATCTGTACAAATCCATGACTCTGACCAATCAGGCAGCAGATGTGGAGAACGCCATGGCACGCTCAGAATTTTATCTGTTTGACGATGCGCCATTGTCGATCGATCTCTACACCAAACTGTCAGCAATGCAGGCCACCCCAATGCAACTGGCCGCAATGGGAGCAACATTAGCGGCAATGGGCCGCAACCCGTCGACAGGACAAACAGTCATGGACACAATGGTAGCTCCAAAAGTCATAGCCTCAATGGCCGTCAAAGGTCCACACCGCAAATCCTTGCCATGGCTGATAAAGAGCGGCATACCGTCAAAAAGCAGTTTCGGCGGATCAATGCTCGGAGTAATGCCCGGTGTCATGGCAATAGCCGCTTATTCACCATTGGTTGACGATGACGGCGTTTCCATCAAAGCCGCAAAGGCAATCAGCCACATAATGAAAAAACTGCGACTCAACACATTCGCTGGAGAAAATATAACCATCGAACGCTGATGCTTGCTGCAAGAGCGTGAGCGGAGCGGAGACCGGTAAAATGGTTTCCGCTCCTTTTTTTCAATAGTAAAAAAAGCATAACTGATTTGAGAAAAGGGGAATAATGAGTAACTTTGCGGCGTGAACAACGTCAGTAACACCCAGGAATCACGATATTCCTCCGAAACGCCTGAAATATCCACAATCAAAGGCTTGACGGCATTGTCGCCGGCTCTGGTCTTTCTGATACTTTATGTGGTCATGTCGCTGATCACAGGCGATTTCTATGCCATGCCGATCACCGTGGCACTCATGGTTGCCTCGGCATGGGCTGTGGCTCTCTATCGTGGCCGACCGCTCAAAGAACGGATCAATGAATTTTCACGCGCCGCCGGCCACGACAATATCCTGTTCATGATCTGGATCTTCACGCTTGCAGGATCGTTTGCCGCTCTGGCAAAAGGGATAGGAGCCATAGATGCGACCGTAGACCTGACACTCAGGTTATTCCCCTCAACATTCATCCTTCCCGGGATATTTGTGGCGGCTTGTTTCATCAGCATGTCGATAGGCACATCGGTAGGAACTGTAGTGGCACTCGTACCACTCGTTGTGGAGCTTGCCGGCGGCACAGGCAGCGGCGATGTCGCATTGTTTGTGGCCACCGTGATGGGTGGGGCATTTTTCGGCGACAACCTGTCGTTCATTTCCGACACCACCATAGCCGCTACCCGTAGCCAAGGATGCCAGATGGCCGATAAATTCCGCGCCAACATCCGCATAGTAGTACCGGCAGCACTGATCACGCTTGCTGTCTACATTGCACTCGGCAGCAACATAGATATACCGGCACCCGACCTGACGGCGACTCCCGATTATCTGCTCGTGATCCCCTATCTGCTGATCATCGCCCTGGCACTGGCCGGGATCAACGTAACAGTAGTCCTGGCCCTCGGCATCGTGGCGGCATCCGTGATCGGGCTCACGCATACCGAGATCGGACTTCTCCAGCAATTCCGCCTGATGGGCGACGGAATAGACTCGATGGGGCAACTTATCATCATCACACTATTGGCGGCCGGAATGCTCGGGCTTATCAAATCAATGGGAGGCATAACCTTTATGCTTCAACGCCTCACCCGACACATATCGGGGAGCCGAGGCGCAAGAGCCTGCATAGCCATGCTTGTGGGAACCGTTAACCTCTGCACCGCCAACAACACCGTGGCCATCATAACCGTCGGCAGTGTGAGCCGCGACATATCACAGCGTTTCGGCATACCGCCACGCGCCACAGCCTCACTTCTCGACACCTGTTCCTGCATAGTCCAGTGTCTGATCCCATACGGCGCCCAGGCACTGCTGGCCACCGGCCTCGCAGGTATCTCCCCGGAAGCCCCGTGGCCCTATCTGTTCTATCCCTGGGCCTTGGCTTTTTGCGTGGCTATCGCCATCATTTTCAGCCGGAACACCAAAAAATTGCACTGATATCAAATCAATTCAGCAAAAAAATTTGACAAGCCATGTAACTTTTTGGTTATTTTTGCGTCAAATAAAAAATAACGATTGAAAAAACTAATCATTCTTTATTCATAAAACCAACATTTCCAATGAAAAGAACATTAAGCGCGGTCTTGCTGCTTCTTGCAATCCTGATGATCCCGGGATTCGCAAAAGCCCAGCAAATGCCGGCCATGGGGGTTGACCCCAATGTCAGAATCGGCCAACTGCCGAATGGTCTGACCTACTACATCCGCCACAACGAGTACCCCAAGGGGCAAGCAGACTTCTACATCGCACAGAAAGTAGGCTCAATCCTTGAGGAGGACAACCAGCGCGGTCTGGCTCACTTCCTCGAGCACATGTGCTTCAACGGCACCACCAACTTCCCCGGCAAGAACCTGATCAACTGGCTCGAGACAATCGGCGTCAAATTCGGTCAGAACCTCAACGCCTACACCTCAGTAGACCAGACCGTCTACAACATCTCGAATGTCCCGGTGGCACGTGAAGGTGTTCAGGACTCCTGTCTTCTTATTCTCCATGACTGGGCCAACGACCTTCTCCTTCTTCCGGAAGAGATCGACGCCGAACGCGCCGTGATCCATGAAGAATGGCGCCGTTCGATGGTAGGCCAGATGCGTATCGTAGAGAATCTTCTGCCGACCATCTATCCCGGTGACCGCTACGGCTACCGTCTGCCGATCGGCACAATGGAAGTTGTCGACAACTTCTCACATCAGGCACTCCGCGATTACTACGAAAAGTGGTATCGTCCGGATCAGCAGGGTGTGATCGTGGTTGGCGATATCGACGTTGACCGCATCGAAAACAAGATCAAAGAGATGTTTGCCGACATCGAGATGCCTGAGAATCCGGCAGAACGCATCTACTTCCCCGTATCCGACACTCAGGGCACCATCTATGCCATCGGCCACGACAAAGAGCAGACCAACTCCATAGCCCAGCTTTTCATCAAGACCGACGCAATGCCAAGCGAGATGCGCAATACACTCGCTTATTATGTACAGGATTACATCTACGACATGATCACCTCAATGCTCGATTCACGTCTGAACGACATTTCGAGCAAACCGGGCGCACCGTTCGCTCAGGCAGGTGTAGGTTACGGCGAATTCTTCCTTGCCAAGACCAAAGACGCCACAAGCCTGTATGTCGCAGCCAACAAGACAGAAGAACTTCCGTCGGCACTCGCGGCAGCATACCGCGAACTCCTCCGCGCAGCACGCGGCGGCTTCACCGTTACAGAATTCGAGCGCACCAAAGCAGAACTTCTCTCACGCGCTGAAACCTCCTACAACAACCGCGACAGCCGCGAGAACCGTACATACGTGAACCTTTACGTAAACAACTTCCTTGACAACAAACCTATCCCATCGAAAGAAGAGGAATATCAGGTTTACCAGCAGATCGCCCAGATGATTCCGCTGGAAGCCATCAATGCCACCGTGCAGCAGATGATCACCGAGGACAACCGTGTGGTTATGGCACTGATGCCGGACAATGCAGAAAACAAATATCCTACCGAAGAACAGTTTGCCGAAGCCCTGAAGAGTGTTGACGGCGAAGAGATCGAGGCATACAAGGAAGAACTCAAATCAGAGCCTCTGATCCCGACAATGCCGGCCAAAGGTTCAATTGTAAGCGAAACAAAATCGGAACAGTGGGATGCCACCGTATGGACCCTTTCCAATGGTGCGACCGTCATAATCAAACCGACCAAATTCAAAGAGGATCAGATCCTGTTCAGCGCGAACGCCCTCAACGGCACCGCCAAATTCAGCGATGATTATGCCAACTCTCTGACATTCCTTCCCATTGCACTCCAGAGCTATGGACTCGGCACCTACACAGATTCCGATCTCCAGAAATATCTCTCAGGCAAGCAGGCCAGCGTCCGTCCGGGATTCAGCAACTACAGCCGCAGCATGTCGGGCTTCTCGACCCCGAAAGACCTGCCCACGCTGATGGAACTTATCTACATGAGCTTCACCGACATGAACTTCACCGAAGATGAATTCAAGGCACTCCAGAGCCAGTATGCCGCCCTGATCCACAATCAGGAATCCAATCCCCAGTATATCTTCAACGAGAAGATCATCAAGTCGCTCTACAGCTCACCGCGTATCCAGCAGCTCTCAGCATCAGTGATCGAAGGCGCCCAGCGTGCCCAGATCAACGAGATCGTGAAAGAAATGACCAAAAACGCAGCTGACTTCACATTCACATTCATCGGCAATGTTGATACCGAAACCCTGCGTCCGCTCGTTGAACAGTTCATCGCTTCCCTCCCCGGAGATGCTGCCACAGCCAACAAGACCCTCGGCAAGATCGATCCCCAGTTCGACATGAACGGCGGCGACAAGACTGACACCTACACAGCCGAGATGCAGACACCCCAGACCTTGGTTTACATCACCTATTTCGGCAACGAGCCTTACACGATGAAGAACGCCCAGCTCGCATCGGTAGCCGGTCAGATCATCTCCAAACGCCTGATCGACAAGATCCGTGAGGAAATGGGAGCAGTATATTCAATCAGCGCAAGCGGCTCCATGGACCGTATCGGTGACCAGAACACTGAGATCTCAACCGCGTTCCCGATGAAACCTGAGATGAAGGAAGAGACACTGGCAGCGATCAAAGAGATCATGCTTGACGTAAACAACAACATCACTCAGGAGGAACTTGACAAGGTTAAGGAATTCATGGTCAAGAACTATACTGAAGCCCGTGAGAAGAATGAAGGCTGGTCCAGCGCAATCCGCGGCTGGCTCCAGAACGGTGTGGATACCTTCAACGGCAATATCGACACTATGAACGCCATCACCATCGATGACGTGAAGAACTTCATGAAAGCTCTCAACACACAGGGTAACTACCGCGTTGTTGTTCTCGATCCCGAGACAACAGCTGCTAAATAATCCGCTAATTCTTCACACAGAGCAGGCGCACCCCAACCGGTGCGCCTGTTTTTTGTTGACAATAGGGGGAGGGTATAGAGTGGGAGAGTATAGAGTTGGAGAGTGAGAGTGAGAGTGGGAGAGTTGGAGTGAGCAAAAGCGCAGAAAAGCACGCATGCTATGATTTTTATGCTTATCTTTGCAGCAGACAAACACAGGCTGAACGGATTTGAATCAGCCGACTGAAACATCACACATGCCGCCATTACGGCCATCTTAAATTTAACCGCAATGATCAAACTGCTTTCACTTCCTCCGAATCTCGTCGAGACCTTCCACAGCCTCGACAACCGCTATAACTCCGCCGAATGGTTCTGCACAAGCGATCCGGAAGGGCACAGGATAGGCTCAGGCGGTGGCAGTGTGTGGCTGCTCGACAGATGGATGGAGAGCAATCCCGAAGCCAAGATGGAGCAAAAAAAGATCATGATCCATGCAGGAGGTCAGAGCCGCCGCCTGCCGGCATACGCCACGGTCGGGAAAGTGCTGACACCAGTGCCTGTGTTACGTTGGGCCGTCGGAGAACCGATAGACCAGAACCTGCTGTCGCTCCAGCTCCCACTGTATGAGAAACTGATGGGTCTGACATCCGAACATCAGAACACACTGATCGCATCGGGGGATGTCTGTCTGCGAGCCGATGGCGAGATCAAGAGTGTGCCGGATGCCGACATTGTGTGCTACGGTCTGTGGAGCGATCCTGTCACGGCATCACACCATGGAGTATTCCTTAGCCGTCACGAGACACCGGAACAGCTCGACTACATGCTCCAGAAACCGACCGTTGAACAACTCAACGAATTGAGCGGAAGCCATTATTACATGCTCGACATCGGCCTCTGGATTCTCAGCGACCGTGCAATGAGACTGTTGGGAGAGAAGGCACGCAAAGCCGACGGAACAATAGACTATTACGATCTCTATTCCCAATTAGGCTGCGCACTCGGAAGCAATCCGTCGGCACCGGATAGGATGTTTGAAGGGCTTACCACAGCAATAGTGCCACTGCCCGGAGGCGAGTTCTATCATTTCGGAACCACACGCGAGCTGCTGTCCTCCACCCTCGCCCTACAGAACAAGGTTGTTGACCAGCGTCTGATCCTGCACCGCAAGGCAAAACCGAATCCTGCATTATTCGTGCAGAACTGCCGGATGAGCCGACGGTTGACGGCAGAAAATGAAAATGTGTGGATCGAGAACAGCCATGTGGGCAAAGACTGGAATCTGACCCGTGACAACGTTGTGACCGGCGTTCCCGTCAATGACTGGAATCTGAAATTGAATCCGGGAATGTGTCTTGATATAGTCCCGATAGACGCAGACCTATACGCCGTGAGACCATACGGATATGACGACCCAATGCGCGGCATGACCACCGATGAGACAACCATCTATCTGGGACAACCGCTCAAAGAATGGCTCAAAGAGCGCGACATTGACCTTGCAGCCGGCAACACCGACATACAGAACGCTCGTCTGTTCCCCCTTGTCAGCGACATTGATAGCATGGGGAAAGTGGCACGATGGATGACATCGGAACCTGAGCTTGAAGCCGGACGCCGGATATGGCAGAATGCTGAAAAGATTTCAGCCGATGAAATAAGTTCACGCGCATCATTGCCACGCCTATATGAGCAGCGCGACAGCTTCCTCAAAGAAAATATATGCCAGCTGGCCGACAACCATGAGATGAGCGTGTTCTATCAGGTTGACCTTGACGACATGGCCGACAAGATCCATAAGCTCGGCCTTGAAGCCCCGGTCCCCCTGCCGGAGAGCGCACCGATAATAGAGCGGATGCGCAACAGCATGCTCCGCGCCGCGGTAGATATAAGGGCAGGACGTGACCACCACGCTTCCGAAGAGGATGCATTTGCCCTGATGCGACAGGGGATAGTATCGACAATAGACACATCGCGCTCAATGCCGCAAGGTAACGTGCATCAGGATCAGATAGTGTGGGGCCGCAGCCCCGTGCGCATAGATCTGGCCGGAGGCTGGAGCGACACACCGCCCTACTCCACCCTGCGAGGGGGCAATGTGGTGAATCTGGCGATAGAGCTGAACGGCCAACCGCCGTTGCAGGTATTCGTAAAACCGTGTAAAGATCCACATATCATACTGCGATCCATTGACCTCGGCGCAATGGAGACCATAGAGACCTACGAACAACTGACGGATTACCGCCGTGTAGGCTCTCCGTTCTCACTACCCAAAGCCGCGCTCGCACTGGCAGGATTCGCGCCGGATTTCTGTCCGGAGCATTTCGGGAGTCTTCGGCAACAGCTCGAAGCATTCGGATCGGGCATAGAACTGACGCTGCTGTCGGCAGTCCCAGCCGGGTCGGGTCTCGGTACCAGCTCCATATTGGCAGCCACCGTATTAGCCTCGCTGAGCAACTTCTGCTCGCTGGCATGGGACACATCAGAAATCTGTAACCGAGTGCTTGCTCTCGAACAGCTGCTTACCACCTGTGGCGGCTGGCAGGATCAGTATGGCGGAGTGCTACAGGGGCTTAAATTGCTTCAAAGTGAGGCCGGATGGCATCAGCAGCCCCGTGTGAACTGGCTATCAGACGGGATTTTCACAGATCCGATGTATGCGCCGTGTCATATACTCTATTATACCGGAATAACCCGCACTGCAAAAGGCATCTTAGGAGAGATAGTGCGGCGGATGTTCCTCAACGCAGGGCCGACCCTTGATATGCTGGATGAAATGCGGCTTCATGCCCTTGAGATGGCTGAGGCTATCCAACGTCGCAATTTCGATGCATACGGGACGCTTATAGCAAAGACATGGCGACAGAACCAGTTGCTTGACAGTGGCACAAATCCGGCTTCGGTGCAGGCGATAATAGATCTGGTGAGTGACTATCTGGCCGGGTGCAAGCTGCCTGGTGCAGGAGGCGGCGGTTTCCTCTATATGGTGGCAAAAGATCCGGAGGCAGCAGCCCGAGTTCGGTCGATTCTGACGGCGAATCCGGTGAACCGTGGGGCACGTTTTGTCGATCTGACTGTTTCGAAAACGGGATTGCAGGTTTCGAGGTCGTAAGGGTCGACAAAGATATAGTGGACTTGTCAGACGAGTCAGACGGGTCGGACTTATTGGACGGGTTGGCAATAGGAATGGAGCCGGGCGCAGCGCGGTTGTTTTTCGGATCAACCGCACGGAGTGCGGTGACCCCGACCTAAGTGTACGCCAAAAGAAAGTAAAGCTGAGTAAGAAAGGATAAGCGTGAGATGATGGGGCAGGTTGGACAGGTCAGACGGGTTGGCAATAGGAATGGTGCCGGGCGCAGCACGGTTGTTTTTCGGATCAACCGCACGGAGTGCGGTGACCCCGACCTAAGAGCTCGCCAAAAGAAAGCAAAAGCTGAGTAAGAAAGGATAAGCGTGCGATAATGGGGCAGTTCTGACAGGGATCAGAGGCCGGTGGCGAGGGGATTGCGTGGTTTTGTGGCCTGGAAGTCTTTGAGGTATCGGGGAGTTGAGTAAGCGATGTCGATGAAATTTCGGCGAGCGTGGTCGCGCTCCGCGAGGGCTATCATGTCGGAGGCCAGAGGCACAATGTCGGGGATGAAGATGGCATTGGGGGATTTGATGAGATCACGCGCTTTGTCGCTACCGTTACCAAAGAACATCACTTTATGATCGGCCAGCATGTCGGCATAGGATGTTTCATCAAGGATAAGAGGTCGGGGCTCAATGATCGGGGAGAGCGACATATCGTAGACGGCCGTGTAGACTTCCATACGGCGAGCATCGATCATTGGCGCAAACAGCGCATCGGGGTCGACATCCTGCGAGAACATCACGGATGTAGCCATGAGTTGCAGAGTGTCAATGCCTATCAACGGGATATCGAGTGCGAAAGCAAGACCCTTGGCCTCGGAAAGTCCGATGCGGAGGCCTGTGTAGCTGCCGGGACCCATAGAAACGGCCACCGCTTCCAACTGCATCTCATGATCCCTGGCCCAGTCGAGGCAACGTTTGATATAGCCGCTGAGAAGCGCGGCATGGTTCTGTCCCTGGAAGTCCTCGAAATGGCACAGCACCATTCCTTCAGCAGATAAAGCTACAGAGCATACGTTTGTAGAAGTCTCGATATTCAGAATAACAGGCATGATCGATAATTTGCAATAAGATTAAATCAGTTCATTGACTGATTGCGAAAATTTTCCGCAAAGTTACCGATTTTTCGTGGCAGAATTGTAATTTTGTAGAAAATTATAATCTATGCTTCTATCCATGACAGGATTCGGCAAATCAGTTGTCGAAATTCATAATAAAAAAATCACCGTAGAGATCAAATCGCTCAACAGCAAACAGCTTGACCTGTCGATGCGTGTACCCCAGATTCTTAGGGAAAAAGAGATGGAGATGCGCAATGCCGTCAGCCGCAGACTGGAACGTGGCAAAGTAGAGGTCAACATATTCATAGAAAGCCTCGGCAGCGAATCTGCGGTTCAACTCAACCTGACACAGCTCAAGACCTACAAAGCTCAAATAGAGGAAATGTCGGCAGCTCTGGGGATTCCGGAGCCGACAGACTGGTATTCTGTGCTGCTTCGCTTCCCCGAAGTGATGAAAAGCGAGACCTCGACCACAGCAGACGAAGATGATTTCAAGGGAGCAGCCACCGCCCTTGACCAGGCACTTGAGGCACTTGTAGGCTACCGCCGGACAGAGGGAGAGAAACTTGAAGAATTTTTTGCCACAAGGATCAACAGAATCCGCGATCTGCTGGCAGAAGTGCCGCGCTACGAAACAGAGCGTGTCGAGCATATCCGCGCCCGAATCATAGATAATCTGGGATCGCTTCCTCAGGTTGAATACGACCGTTCACGTCTGGAACAGGAGATGATTTTCTATATCGAGAAGCTCGATGTCAATGAAGAGAAGCAGCGTCTGACCCAACATCTCCATTACTTCATGGAGACACTTGCAGGCTCGGGTGGCCAAGGAAAGAAATTAGGCTTCATCTCCCAAGAGATGGGCAGAGAGATCAACACCCTCGGTTCCAAGAGCAATCATGCCGAGATGCAGCGACTCGTCGTCAAGATGAAGGATGAACTCGAACAGATCAAAGAGCAGGTTCTCAACGTTCTCTGATCCATATCCAACAGAAGCAGAAACCAACTGGACCCATTAAGATCGGATCATTATGAAAAAAGGAAAAATCATAATAATCTCAGCGCCGAGCGGCTGTGGCAAATCGACAATAATCGGCGAGATAATGCGCCGCGGCAATGTCGAGATGCAGTTTTCGGTCTCGGCTACCAACCGAGATCCACGCGAAGGAGAAGTCAACGGCGTCAACTATCACTTTCTCAGCGACGAAGAATTCAAAAGCGCGATTGCCGAAGACGCATTCGTTGAATACGAAGAGGTGTATCCGGGCCGATTCTACGGCACCTTGAAGAGCGAGGTTGCCAACCGTTGCGACAACGGCACCAACGTTGTTCTGGACATAGACGTGAAAGGAGGCGTCAGAGTCAAAGAGATGTATGGCGACCGCGCCAAGAGCATATTCATCATGCCACCGAGCGTTGAGGAGCTACGCCGCCGCCTTGAAAGCCGCGCGACTGACAGCAAAGAGGCCATAGACCAGCGCGTAGGGAAAGCCGAATTTGAGCTGAGCTATGCCAAAGCCTACGACGCTCAGGTTGTCAACGACGAGCTTGCCCGTGCCGTAGAGGACACAGAGCGCGAGATATTAAGCTTCATCAATCGCCCGTGATCCCCAAGCATGAGCATATAGGGATACTGGGTGGATCGTTCAACCCGGTTCATACAGGCCATCTGATGCTGGCCGACTACATAGCGCAGTTCACAGACATAACGCGAGTGATGCTAATGCTCTCACCGCTTAATCCGATCAAAGAGAATGCTGATGAGCTTATTGAGGACTCCCACCGTCTTGAAATGCTGCGCATAGCATGCGATGGGAATCCACGTCTGACGCCCTGCGACATAGAGCTGTCGATGCCCCGTCCTTCATATACCATAAACTCCCTCAACCGATTGCAGGAGCTTTATCCCGACAGCAGGATCTCACTTATAATAGGTAGCGACAATTGGCTCATGTTTGACCGCTGGCGTGAACATGAGCAGATTGTCAGACGTTATTCTCCTGTAGTGTACCCACGTCCGGGCTATCCCGTAGAATCACTGACACTTCCGCCAGAGGTCAGCTTAGTTGAAGCTCCAACGGTAGATATTTCGAGCACCTTCATCCGGAAGTCGATCCGAGAGGGGAAAGATATGACAAACTTTCTGCCACCGGGCGTTGCGGACTACATCCGTGCAAACGGCTTATACAAATAAAACTGACTTAGAGTATGTTTACTTTTAAATACTCTTAAACTTAATGCAGTTTCATAATCATGGAAACTATTGACCAAAATCTCACCCCAAACGACATTGCATTCATAGGATTATGCAATGAATACTGCAAGGCGCTCTTCAATGCTCCCAATATGGAGAAAGAAGATTTTATCGGACAGATGCTCAAACTCCTGCCCCGTCTGTATATCTCGGCATCGGACATCCAGACCTCGATCTATGAAGAGCCGACAGGCGGCGTTGTGGAGGACAAGATGGACGAAGCTCTCTACGACTCCGTGCGCAATCCGATAGCAGCCCTGCTCGGCGAGGACGACACATATCTGGAAGTATTTCAGGAGGATATGAAATATTCCGACACCCCGATAGGAGCAAGCATCTCCGAAGGTCTTGCCGATCTGATGCAGGTGACCTACAATCTGGTTGAGACCGTAAAGGATCTTCCGACAGAGATGATAGCCGATGCCCTCGCCGAAGTGCGGGAGGATTTCGACGGTTACTGGAGCCAGACACTATGCAACGTGATGCGTCCGCTTAACCAATTATATTACAACCTACAATCATGACACCACAGGAACAAGACACAGCCCGGATCAACGATCTGATGAAATTTCTCGACCGCAGTCCGGTCAACTTTCTCGCAGCAGAAGAGATAACCAAACGCCTTGATGCCGCAGGATTCGAAAGACTGGATCCGGCTGCAAAATGGGATCTGACAGCCGGTGGCCGATACTATATCACACAGAATCAGACAGCCGTCATGGCTTTCATAACCGGCACAGACGGGCCAGCGGCCGGCTACAAGATAATCTCCGCCCACAGCGATTCGCCGGGATTCCGGATCAAGCCCAGCGCACAGATGACCGGCGAAGGCGGCATGGTGAGGCTGAACACGGAGGTATATGGTGGCCCGATCCTCTACACATGGTTCGACCGTCCACTATCGGTTGCAGGACGAGTGGTGCTCCGCAGCGAAGATGTTCTCCATCCGCGCTGTGTCAACATGCGGATAGAGCGACCGCTGCTTACTATCCCTCATCTGGCCATCCATTTCAACCGCGCCGTCAACGAGGGAAATCCATTGTCGAAACAGAAAGACATGCTGCCGGTCATAGGCATTGTCAAGGATGAGCTTCAGCGAGACAACATACTGCTGCATCTGATAGCTGATGAACTTGGCGTTGAAATCGGAGAGATAATGGACTTTGACCTGTCGCTCTACGACACCACTCCGGCATGCAGACTTGGCCTCAACAACGAGTTCCTGACCTCCGGACGCATCGACGATCTTAGCATGGTTCATGCAGCACTGACCGCCCTGCTCGACAGCAGCGACAGCCGGATGACACGCGTGATGGCTATTTTTGACAACGAAGAGACAGGCTCCGGAACAAAGCAAGGGGCAGCCTCTCCCCTGCTGGCGGATCTGATAAGCAGAATCACACTCTGCACCGGCGGAACAGAGGAGGATCGCCAGCGTGCGATAGCCCGATCGTTCATGATCTCGGCCGACAATGCCCATGGTCTGCATCCCAACTACGTGGAGAAGCAGGATCCTACCAACCATCCACTGCTTGGAGGCGGCCCGGTGATAAAGATCAATGCCAACTGCAAATATATGACTGATGCCGACAGCGCAGCCGTGTTTGCAGGGATATGTGAGAAGGCCGGCGTGCCGTACCAGTATTTTGTGAACCACAGCGATGTGGCCGGCGGATCAACCCTCGGAAATATCCTGACCTCACAGATTCCGCTGCGCGGTGTAGACATGGGAGCGGCAATATGGGCCATGCACTCGGTACGCGAGACAGCATCCGCCGATGATCATGCGTATATAGTCCGTGCGTTCACGACGTTCTACGACTGCTGACAGGATCAGAAATAACGGATCATGACGGAAGCGGCATGATGTTGACGTTCATGTAAAGTCAAGGTTGTGTCAAGCAGATGCGGCACGTAGTTACGGCCATACAAACTTGAGATTAAGATGATTACAAGTTGGTATGGCCGGACGCGGCATGCCGCAGTCCCTACAGGCATGAACGAGGATATCCTGTTGACTGATAAGGCGTGGGAGATTCGGTTCAACCGCACGGAGTGCGGTGACCCCGACTGAAATGCACGACAAAAGAATAAGGTTGACGCATGAGGCGTGGGGGCGGTGCAACCACACGGAGTGTGGTGACCACGACCGATATTCGCGACAAAAGAATAAGGTTGACGCATGAGGCGTGGGGGCGGTGCAACCGCACGGAGTGCGGTGACCCCGACCGATATGCGCACAAAAAGGATAAGGTTGACGCATGAGACGTGGGGCCGGTTCAACCACACGGAGGGCGGTGAACCCGACCGAAATGAATGTCAAAAGATTGGGAGGGTGGATCAAAGGACGAAGCCTACGTTGTCGACGTAGAAATTGAGGCCTTCCGTACCAACAAACGGTTCGCCACTACCGGATGAAATCATCACGATAACATGGGTGGGCTTGGCATTTGCATCGTAACCCTCTTCAATGACAGGTTTGAGTTTATTCTTTGAATTGCGCGCATAATAGGAATTGGCTTTGCTGCGCAGACCAAGCCATTTCATATCGGCACGTTTCGAGATGTCGCCATAGACAATTGGTATCTTGTGGCCGTTGACCCACTTCGAAGCATGGCCAAACATCTCACCACCCGTCCCGACACGCTTTGCATGTAGATTTCCGTCGGCATCTTCCCAACGGCTCTGGAGGTAGACGAATACTACGGCGTTGTCGTGGCCACTGAGGGTTTTCGGCGAACCGAAACCTGTGGCTTTAGTGCGTGTAGGCTTCTCGGGCATATCGACACGATAGTCGAGAACAAGAGCTTTAGGCCGTTTCGTGTAGGCCACCCCCATATCCATTTTGCCATAGGGGTTCTTAGTGCTTGTCACAGGCTCGATCATCTGTCCGAGAAAGATGGAGCCGGCCACCATCACGTCCATATTGACAACCTTGAGCACCTTTACCTGCTCGATCTTGGACGAGAGCTTGGCACAAAGATCGGAACCCTTGCGAACACAAGGCTCAACGGCATTTGATGCCTTAGTGATTCCGGATACCTTGGCATAGACATTGCTCGTTCCCCAGGGAGAACCGCCGGCGTTGACGTAGGCTTTATTGCCTGTTATATTAGATGTGGGGCCGATTTCATAAACATTCTTTTTCGCACCACCAATAACCTTGGATTCAGAGATAACTCGTGTCACCCAGCTGTTGAAGTCGCCGAATTTGATTTTTTCGACAGTCTGAGCCGAAAGGCCAAGAGCGCAGAAAATAAATAATGCGATTAAATAATTGCGTTTCATAAGCGATCAATCTAAAATCAAAATGCAAAATTAGCTAATTTAAGCCACCTTGCCTATGACATTTATCATAAAATAGTCTAAAAAGTATATGTCAATGAGATGCCACATTGGAGTCCGTTGGTTGACGGTGCGATCCAAGAGCTTCCCTCAAGTCCACGCAATGCATCAGAGCGGCGCGACGCTTTCCGCTGATCTCCACGAAAATAGCCGATAGTCTCATTGATGGGATCGACGAGCCATGCAACAGCATATCCAGCCACCTTTGAGCCCCATAGCCTATACCCGTCGGAAACGATCTTCCGTTTGATCAGATAGAAGCCCTCGCCGAGCAGCGATCCCAGAACAGGGGTGATCACGAGATCCTGCACCGAGGGGATTTCATTGAATGCCTCAAATCCGTATTCCCAGAAGAAAGTAGAGATACAGAACGTGTAGACAAAAGATCCCCAGCAGTTGAATCCGCAGGATCGCGCCCCCATATAATATGCAGCACCGGCATAGGGATGGAGCGCATAGTTGAACACCAGGTTATCCTTGTCCCAAACCGGGCCGGCCTTGACATTGCGCACCCACCGCTTGAACAGCGGCACCTTGGCATTTTCCGTCTTGTTCCATGCTGTTGCATCGGCCGGCAGGGATTCGAGGACAACCATCGTAGTCACACCGGCTCCGACAAGGACGGCAGTATTGATCCATAACCGCTTCCAGTCAGGCAGTGAGCGAGTACGGGAATATGGGAAATCGTAAAGCGTAGGAGAGCCGAATTTCTCTCTAAATTCGTCGGACATCATTATCGTGTCGACATTGAATGCCATGGCAGTATTAGCAGAATCCTGAAGCGCAGAAACAGAGCCGGAGACATCTATACTGTCGAGAGACAGAGTTCCGGCAAATTCAGGAACGGAATCCTGATTCTGCGAAGCCGCTGCAAACAAAACATGCAGCATAGCCATAGCTACACATATCCATCTCATCATTCTCTCATTTTAAATAGTTTCTTCTGCCATTTTAACACTTATGACAAAGAGTAAGTTTAACAAAAAATCGCTTTTTATCTACAATTTGGCAACAAAAGAGCTATTTACAAAGCTAATATTAGCGTAATTACACATAATTATCTAAATTTGCACCGATATTAGCCTCAGACATTCATCATCATGCTTAGGAAAATAACCGCAACCCTGACAACAGCTCTTATAGGCGGTTTCTGCGCACTTTCAGCACAGGAACCAATGCCTGCCGACAGCATGATTGTAGCGGCAGCCGACAACTCATCCACCGCTACGGTCGTGGAGGAATCCGCGCCCAAGAAACGCAACATAATAAACCGTGTGCTCGATTATTTCAACGACTCCAACAAGCCGAAAGAGTACAAGGGTTTTGATTTCAGCATAATCGGCGGCCCCCATTATTCGTCGGACACAAAATTTGGCATCGGTCTTGTGGCCGCAGGATTCTACCGCAATGAGGCAAGCGATTCGATCACTCCGCTATCAAACGTGTCGCTTTACGGCGACGTGTCGACCGTAGGGTTCTACCTCATCGGTATCCGTGGAAACCATATCTTCAAACTGGACAAGAACAGAATAGACTATAACCTATATTTCTATTCATTCCCGAGAGAGTTCTGGGGCATAGGCTTCGACAATGGCAACAACATGGCCAACAAATCAAAATTCAACGAGATCTATGTCAAAGCTACCGTGAACTATCTGCACGCACTTGCACCGAACCTGTTTTTCGGCCCAGGAGTAGGATTCAACTACGCGCACGCGGCAAAAATGCACCGACTTGATCTGTGGGAGGGCCTGCCACTGCACACAGCATCGTTCGGAGTCGGGCTGCGCCTGCAATACGACACACGCGACAACATGACGGCAACACAAAACGGGGTGCTCGCATCACTCGAACAGCAGTTCTGCCCCGGATTCCTCGGCAACAAACAGGCATTCAGCTACACAGAATTGAAACTGAGCTATTTTCATCATCTGTGGAAAGGGAGCGTGCTCGCAACCCAATATCATGCGAAGGTGAACTACGGCGATGTTCCATGGGCTATGCTTGCCACATTCGGAGGCAGCAACACCATGCGAGGCTATTACGAGGGGCGGTTCCGCGACAAAGGGGAAATGGATCTGACCGTAGAGTTGCGTCAACATGTGTGGCGCAGGAACGGGATAGTGGCGTGGCTCGGTGTAGGCACCGTGTTCCCGAAATTTTCGGAAATCCAGTTCCGGCGGTTGCTCCCCAACGGAGGCATAGGTTACCGCTGGGAATTCAAACAACGCACCAACGTGCGTCTCGACTTTGGCATAGGCAAGGGCGAGAAATCTTTCATATTCAGCATCAATGAAGCTTTCTAACGACAACAAAAACATAACAACCAAGCGCCTCAAGGCGCTTCTTTTTGTGTGGGTGGTAGCCGCCTGCGCCATCCCCAACGTCTGGCTCTCGCTGACAGAGCGGATGAGCATAATGCAATCGATCACCAACATAGTGCTGCCCGTCGGCATCTATCTGCTACTCATGTCGCTCAGCCGGAAAATAGGCAAGGTATCGCTATGGATGATAACGCTGTTTTTCTTCGCGGCATTCCAGATTGTACTGCTCTATATGTACGGCCGGTCAGTCATAGCCGTCGACATGTTCCTGAATGTGGTGACCACAAATCCCGGGGAGGTCGGTGAACTGTTGGGCAATCTGATGGTGATCATCATTGCCGTGATCGCCATATATATTCCTCCTATTGCCCTCGGAGTAATAGCCACGATCCGCCGGTGGCATCTCAGCCACAATACCATATCTCGCACACGCCGCGCAAGCCTGTGGATCATCGGAGCCGGCCTGATCTGTTTCGGACTGAGTTTCAGCGGCGCACGGACTTACAAACCACTATGCGACCTATATCCGGTAAACGCGATCTATAATCTTTATCTCGCCGTGGAGCGCACGGTAAAAGTGGCCAACTATCACAAGACATCGGCATCGTTCAAATACGAGGCGACGAGCGAGCACCCGGACTCAGTTCCGGAGATCTATGTCGTAATGGTGGGGGAGACATCGCGTGCCGACAACTGGCAGATCAACGGATATGACCGGCCGACAACTCCCCGGCTCGTTGACCGCAAAGGCTTGACCTCATTCAGCCGCGCCATATCTCAGAGCAATACTACCCACAAGAGTGTACCTATGCTTCTGTCTCCGCTCGACGCTTCCAATTTCGGGGATTCGATCTACAATGTCAAAAGCTTGATAACGGCATTTAAAGAGGCCGGATATGCCACAACGTTCGTCTCGGCACACAGCCGCAACCATTCATTCATAGACTTTTTCGGCGAAGAGGCCGACACATGCATATTCATCAAAGAGCAGGGACTGAACAAGGAACATTACTATGACACCGACCTGCTGCCATATCTCGATGAGGCCATAGCGAACGGGAAAACAAAACAACTCATAGTGCTTCACTGCTATGGATCGCACTTCAACTACATAGACCGCTATCCCGAGACGGAAGCCGTGTTCCGTCCCGACCGTCCGGCCATGGCCACCCACCATTACCGCGACAAACAGATAAACGCCTACGACAATACGATATTGTTCACGTCCAACATGATAGCCGATGTGATAGATCGCCTTGACCGACAAGGGAAAATGGCCGGTCTGATATACACAAGCGACCATGGCGAGGATATATTCGACGATGACCGCCATCTGTTCCTGCATGCGTCGCCCATACCGAGCTATTATCAGATTCATGTGCCGATGCTCGTGTGGCTGTCGGATTCATACATCAGTCAGTATCCGGCGAAACAAGAATTTCTCAACCGGAATAAAGAAAAATATGCAGCATCAAGCCGCACATTCTTCCACTCCATAATGGATATGGCCGGAATCAGCACCCCCTGGAAAAAGACCCAATGGTCGGTACTTGACTCCGGCTATACTCCGGGACCGGCAATCTATCTCAACGACCATAATGAGGCCGTTGAACTCAAGGATTGCGGAATCCTCGACTATGATTTCAAAGAATTCGACGCTCTCGGCATCAGATTACAATGATGCTTACTGACGGCGGAAAACGTAATCGCGATCTGAAATCTCAAGCGACATAGTAGTGCCCGGTTTATCGACCTTCACATCGTCGAAACGATTCCATGCGCCATAATAGGCCTGCAACTGACGTGTGATCTCCGAGCGGTAATACTCGGCCAGCTGAGGCTTGACAGAATCGGTCTGCGCGTATTCGCCACCGGTCAGAGGATTGCTGACAAGAGCCACCTGCGATGGATCGACCTCAACGTTGAGCGAAGAGAAATCAAGGCTGACATCAATCTCATCATCGTCTATCGCACGCCAAGTTCCGGCGATGGATGCCGTGGCGGCGACACTCACCTCATAGGCTCCTGAAGGCGCGACCTCAGCACCGGTGGAACGAGCCAACGAGACCATCGACGACACATTGATCTGACCGCCCTCTCCGGAAGCAGGATCGACAATCAGAATCATGTTGTCGATAACCGAAGATTGCCCGGCCATATTGTTATCCAGTTTTACAGGAGCTGTGGCCCACTCGCCGCTGACCTTACCGGCCAGAGCTTTTCGTTCGTTACATGCAGAGACAGCCACCAACAGAGCCGCAGCAGCTGCAAAAAGCGTTATTTTTCTCATAATATTGAGTTTTATCGTTAAAAATAAAACGGATTAAAGTCTGTAAAAGTTGTGGGATGAGTTGCAAAAGTACGGAATTTATGCTTAACTTTGTAGAATTGAAACAAAGAATAAATCCCTAAAAAATTATGGCAACAAAACCGTTTAAATACCAGCCGATGTTCCCCATGAAGAAGGACTCGACCGAGTATTACCATCTGACATCCGACTATGTCAAAGTTGAGAACTGGGGCGGCAACGAAATGCTTGTGATCGATCCCGAGGCGCTTACCGTGCTTGCCCGTCAGGCAACACACGACAACGCATTCATGCTGCGCCGCGAGCACAACGAGATGGTTGCCAAGATCCTCCACGATCCGGAAGCCAGCCAGAATGACAAATTCGTAGCCCTCACAATGCTCCGCAATGCAGAAGTGGCTGCCAAAGGCCAACTCCCCTTCTGCCAGGATACAGGCACAGCAATCTGCATCGGCAAAAAAGGCCAGAACGTCTACACCGGTGGTGGCGATGAGGAACGCATCTCCAAGGGTGTCTATCTGACATATACCGAAAACAATCTCCGCTACTCACAGAATGCACCTCTCAACATGTATGACGAGGTCAACACCGGCTGCAATCTCCCTGCCCAGATCGACCTTTATGCTGTTGACGGCAATGAATACAATTTCCTTTTTGTAGCAAAAGGTGGCGGCTCGGCCAACAAAACATATCTCTATCAGGAAACCAAGGCGCTCATCAACCCGAAGACGCTTATCCCGTTCCTGGTTGAGAAAATGAAATCACTTGGCACTGCAGCGTGCCCTCCCTATCACATCGCATTCGTTATCGGTGGCACATCGGCCGAGATGAACCTCGCCACCGTCAAGAAAGCGTCGGTCAAATACTACGACAACCTGCCGACCGAAGGCAATGAACTCGGACATGCGTTCCGCGATGTAGAACTGGAAAAACAGCTTCTTGAAGAAGCGCATAAAATTGGCCTTGGTGCACAATTCGGCGGCAAATATTTTGCCCACGACATCCGTGTGATCCGTCTGCCTCGCCACGGAGCATCTTGCCCCGTTGGCCTTGGTGTCTCTTGCTCGGCCGACCGCAATGTGAAGGCCAAGATCAACCGCGACGGTCTATGGATTGAGAAACTTGACACCAACCCCGGCGAACTCATACCTGAAGAAATGCGTCAGCAGGGCGAAGGCAACGCAGTCAAGATCGATCTTAACCGCCCGATGCCGGAAGTTCTGGCAGAACTGTCGAAATATCCGGTATCCACCCGTCTGTCTCTCAACGGCACCATCATCGTTGGCCGCGACATTGCTCACGCCAAGATCAAGGAACGTCTCGACAATGGCGAACCCATGCCTCAGTACCTGAAAGATCACCCCATCTACTATGCCGGTCCGGCCAAAACTCCGGAAGGCATGGCATCAGGTTCTTTCGGCCCGACAACAGCAGGCCGTATGGACTCGTATGTTGATCAGTTCCAGGCAGCCGGTGGCTCGATGATCATGATCGCCAAAGGCAACAGATCGAAACAAGTTACCGACGCATGCCACAAGCATGGCGGTTTCTACCTCGGCTCCATCGGCGGTCCGGCAGCTATCCTTGCAAAGGACAGCATCAAGAAAGTTGAACTCCTTGAATACCCCGAACTGGGCATGGAGGCTATCTGGAAAATTGAAGTTGAAAACTTCCCGGCATTCATCCTCGTTGATGACAAGGGCAACGACTTCTTCACCCAGATTTCAGAGAAATGTAAAGGCTGCGCCTTGAAATAAACCGACATAAGATAACCGGCAATCCGACTCATGCGAATACTGCTTCTGACAATATGCTTCTGTTTTCTGACCATATCCTGCATAAAAAGAGAGGATACGGCAGATGACCGAAGCCTCACCCAATGCCTGCTCGACGCCGCTAACGAAGGCGACTACAGCAAGGCTGATCAAGCGTTAGCAGCATTTGCTGACAGGCATAACGATGCATCTCCGGAAGAATTATTCAAATTGTTCAATGATTACTATAAGGAGATGCAGCGTCTGGGAAAAACGGATGCCGTCACATTGTCAGTTTTCATAACATCGGAGGAATTTTACAATCTGCCGGCCTACGAACGCTTCAACGCTCTGGCCGAGAAAGCCACGTCACAAAGCGCCGACACAGCAATTGACAACGAACTGTCGGACGAACCGGATCTTCTTGATGCAGGGCTTTATGACGAACTCACCGAATCGTTCGATCTACAGGAACCGGCATATTATTGAAATAACCTGACTTAAACCATATCGGCGCATCAAACAGCTATTTGATGCGCCGATACTTGTTATTCATGCCGTCCATTCAGGATCAGGATTTACTATAGCCAGACGTCGCGAAGCTCGCGTGACAGCCGTGTAGAGCCACCGCAACAACTCAAGCTTGCTGACATCGGGCGGAGTGAATCCAAGATCCACATAGACACTTTCCCATTGTCCGCCCTGCGCCTTATGGCACGTCACAGCGTAAGCATATTTAACCTGCAAAGCATTCAGATAGGGATCACTGCGCAACACACGCATCCTCCCCTTCATCGACATTGCCGGAGGGAAAAGATCCGGATCATTGAGCAAAGCCATATAGAGCGAATTGAACCGTTCAGCCTCAAGTGCCGGTGACTCGCTGGTCAGCGTATCGAGCAACAGTTTGCAATCGAAAGAAATATCACGGTCCGTCAGCCGCAACGTAACATCAGCAAAACGGAATCCATAGCGTGATTCCGTGCCGTAGATACGTTCCACAACGGCAATATCACCGTTAGCTACGAAATCCAAGCCCTTGACCTTTGCACTCCACAGATAATTATTCTTGGCCACCATCAATCTTTCATCCCGACACAATTCCTCTTCCTTGTAAAGAATCTTGGTGCGTATTGCCAGATTGAACAAAACAGCACGTTTGTTCGATCGCGTGACAACCAGAGTCTCCCCTTCACCGAATTCATTATACGAATCCGCAATAGAATCCTCCAAGTCCTCCCCCTCGACAGCAATCACATCGTCGAACCGATCGAGAAACAACTTCGGATCCGGCAGCGGATCTTTTCTCATGGCCCGGCGCAGCCATGTGGCATTGTATAAAATACCGGACAGCCGTCCCTGACGCACAACCTCCGTCATCACCACGCGCATGACATGGAGTCCATATCCACGCAACCGATCTGGATTCATGGCCGGACTCTCTTCACATCCCACAGGTGGCAACTGAGCGGTATCGCCAAGCAGAATCATGCGGCAACCATCTCCGGAATAGACATACTGGATCAGATCTTCAAGCAAAGATGAACGTTCCGAACCTCCGCCACCATCTCCAATCATAGATGCCTCATCGACAATAAAAACACCGTTGACAACAGTATTTTCGGCCACTTCACCGCTAAAACTCAGCAAACCTCCTTCATCTCCGCGATAAATGCGGCGATGGATAGTGGAAGCCGGATGCTTCGCGAATGCCCCGAACACCTTTGCCGCACGTCCGGTAGGAGCGAGCAACACCACAGGTACGCCGGCCTCCTTCAGCGCTCGCACAAGCGCTCCCGTGAGCGATGTCTTTCCTGTCCCGGCATATCCATTGAGCAGAAATACCGAATCGCTGCGCATTGCCGGAGAACAGAACTTAGCCAACGCCGCTATCAGCTGTATCTGCTGATCGTTTGGATCATAAGGCAGATTGAGAAAGATACGTTCGGCAAATTCGTTCAAATCCATTTTTTATCATTTTAGCACAAATATAGCGAATTTTTGTTTTACATTTGCACAAACAAATATCTACAACATGCAAACAGGAGACAAAGCGCCCGAAATTCTCGGGCTTGACCAGAACGGTAAAGAAATACGCCTGAGCGACTATGCCGGCAAAAAACTCGTACTTTATTTTTATCCCAAGGACAACACATCGGGATGTACAGCTGAAGCATGCTCACTCCGCGACAACATCGATGCCCTACGCGCAAAGGGATATGAAATTGTCGGTGTAAGCTCCGACAGCGCTGCTTCCCATCAGAAATTCATAGCCAAACACGAACTCCCATTCACCCTGATCGCCGACACCGATCATAAATTGCAGGAGGAAATGGGCGTTTGGGGAGAAAAATCAATGTGTGGCCGTAAATACATGGGCACATTCCGCACAACATTCCTCATTGGCCCCGACGGAACGATCACCGACATCTTCCAGCCCAAACAGATCAAGACAAAAGAACACGCACAGCAAATACTTGCAAAGTGAACCGCCTCGCCACAATAGCCGCCGGAGCGGTAATTGCCACGTCAGCCATGTCGGCAACACAGGAGACAGCATATATCCATGTGGGGGATGACGCCCAGTTCCATATCGGGAACAGTGAAATCCCCTACAGATTCACCGGCACCAACTTCTGGTATGGCCCCATACTGGCATCCGATGGTCCCTGGGGCGACAGCGAACGTCTGAACCGCGAACTGGATTCCCTTCAGGCCATGGGGATAGACAACCTGCGCATTCTTGCAGGAGCCGAAGGGCCGGACAGCATACACCACCACATAGCTCCACAGCTACAGACCGCACCCGGAGTCTATAACAACGCCCTGCTTACCGGACTCGACCGTTTCATTGCCGAACTCGAACGTCGCGGCATGTATGCCGTCATCTACCTGACAAATGCCTGGGAATGGAGCGGAGGCTACGGCTCTTATCTACAGTGGACGGGGCATGGCCAGGCTCCGGATCCCAACGACGACGGCTATCAGGAGTACGTCAACCATGTAGCCCAGTTCGTACTCGACGATTCAGCACGACAGATGGCCGTTGACCACGCCCGTTTCATGGCCGGACGAATCAACAGCGTCACCGGCCGTCCATACGCCGAATCGCCGGCAATCATGGCATGGCAAGTGTGCAACGAGCCACGCGCATTCAGCAAAGCAGGCAAAGAAGCACTCCTCAGTTGGATCACGGACATGGCCCGCGCAATCAAATCGCAAGATCCCAACCACATGGTCAGCACAGGCAGTGAAGGCAAATATGGCTGCGAAATCGACATTGATCTATGGCAACGCATCCATGCACTGCCGGAGATTGACTACGCCATAATCCATCTATGGCCCACAAACTGGGGATGGGCAAGCCGCGACAGCGTTGAAGAACATGTGGGCTACGCCTGTGAATCGTCCGACGAGTACATAGCCGAGCATCTCGACTCAATAGCCTCGCTTGGCAAACCGCTCGTGATCGAAGAATTCGGATATCCGCGCAACGGATTCAAATTCACCACCGATATCCCGGTAACAGCACGTGACATCTACTATCGCCACATACTTGACCGAGCCTACGGCGACAAACGGATTGCCGGAGTCAACTTCTGGGGCTGGAACGGCAGCGGACGCGCCGCCACGCAGCAATGGCAACCGGGCAACGACTTCCTCTGCGATCCGGCCCACGAACCTCAGGGGATGTACGGAGTGTTCGATACCGATCTCACAACCATTGAAATTATCCGCGAATCAGCCAGAAAAATGGCATCCGGACAATAATTCAAATATTTTTTCAGGATCTGCAACAAACAGATTGGAAAACTCGAATAAAAACAGTAACTTTGCAGTCGCTTTTTAGCATCCCTCGTGTGATGGGAAATTAAGGAGCACCAAAACTTAATTTTTAGTAACACATTTCAAACAAGTTTCAGAATGAAAACTTACCAGCTCGCGGCAGAACCCCGCACCAACCTCGGCAAGAAAGCCGCAAAAGAACTCCGTAAAGAAAACAAGATCCCCGTTGTGCTTAACGGCGGCGAAGTGTTCACACTTCCCTACACCGGCACCCTTCGCGAAGGCGAAAAGATCGTAGAGATCGGCAATGGCAAAGGTCTTATCACAACAGACCTCACCGTTACTCAGGATGCAGTGCGCAACTTGGTCTACACTCCCGATATCTTCGCAATCGAGCTCAACATCCATGGCGAAAAGCGCATGGCAGTGCTGAAAGATCTTCAGTTCCACCCCGTAAAGGACACTATCCTCCACATGGACCTTCTTGAAGTAAACGACAAGAAACCCGTAACCATCGAAGTTCCTGTCAAGATCGAAGGCCACGCCGAAGGTGTTAAAGCCGGTGGTAAGCTGACCCTCTCCATGAAGAAGATCAAAGTTAAAGCTATCTATACTGAAATCCCCGAACGTGTTGTTATCAACGTTGACAACCTCGGCCTCGGCAAGACTCTCCAGATCGGCGAACTCCACTTCGAAGGTCTTGAACTGATGAACGCCAAGAACGCCGTTGTCTGCGCCGTACAGCTGACACGTGCCGCACGTGGTGCCGCAGCCAACGCTGCAAAATAATCACTCCGGTCCTGATGGCCGGATAAACAAGACAGCCTCAAACTGTGATAAAAACCCATAACACATGAAATATTTGATCGTGGGGTTGGGTAACATCGGCGACGAATACCGCAACACCCGTCACAATATAGGCTTTATGATATTGGATGCCTTAGCCGAGGCATCCAATATCTCTTTTTCAACCGAACGCTACGGCGACGTGGCACGGATGAGATTGAAGAACAAGCAACTCGTGTTGCTAAAGCCTTCCACCTACATGAACCTCAGCGGAAACGCCGTCCGCTATTGGAAAGAGAAAGAGGGCGTGGATATTGACCACATCCTCGTTCTGGTCGATGACCTTGCGTTGCCATTCGGAGCAATCCGGCTGAAAATGCGCGGCAGCGATGCAGGCCACAACGGACTGAAAAACATTGCACAGATGCTCGGCACAGATGCCTATCCGCGTCTGCGTTTCGGCATAGGTAACGATTTCCCACGCGGATGTCAGATCGACTACGTACTCGGCCGCTTCACCACTGAGCAACGGCTCACACTCCCGGCCCGTATTGACGTGGCCATCGATGCCATCAAGACATATTGTCTCGCCGGGGCTGCTACCGCAATGAACCAGTTCAACAACAAATAAGCCTCCCCCCACACACGTAACCACAATGGCAAAATCAGAAGTCAGGATAGATAAATGGCTATGGGCAGTGCGAATCTTCAAGACACGCACCATTGCCACTGATGCCTGTAAGAAAGGCCGTGTCAGTCTCGGAGATGCAATAGCAAAACCGGCGCGCATGGTCAAAGTAGGAGACATAGTGAAAGTGCGCAAGCCGCCGGTGACCTATTCTTTCCGGGTGCTTGCCCTGACGGAAAACCGTCTTGGCGCGAAACTTGTACCCGAATACATGGAGAACATCACTCCGCGCAGCGAACTCGACCTGCTTGAGATTGTCAAGATCAGCGGATTCATTGACCGGCGCAAAGGCCTTGGCCGACCGACCAAACGCGAAGGCCGCGAGTTGTCACGATTCACACAGGAAGCTTATGAATCTTCCGACGATATGGGTTGGGATTTCGATTTCGACGACGATTTCCTTGACGATGAAGAATCATAACCGAATCACAGCCATGTTCCATGTGGGACACATAGAGACACGTCATCGCCGAGGGGTAAATTGAGTCATGACATTGGCCGGCGGACGTCCGGCAGCCAATTCTGCCGCCATGAAATCCATGTATGGAGCCACATGAGCAAAAAAACGTCTATAGCCCTCGCATAGATAGTTAAGCCCCTTCTCTCCGTCGGCAGTCTCCGCGAAACGGTTTTTCGGGCATTCCCCATTGCAAATATCCGTGAACCGGCACTCAAGGCATTGGCGAGGCAACGATCCACGCTTGGCCGCACCGAATGCATGTTGACGCGGATCCGTCATCATCCCGATGATTGTAGATGAGTGGATATTTCCCAGTTTATATTCCGGAAACACAAAGTGGTCGCAGGAATATACGTCACCATTAAAATCCACCACACCGGCATGGCCGCAGACATCCGACATTGAGCACACTCCCGGCTGCACACCTACCCACCGGGCAAGCGTGGCATCAAAAATCTGCACATACGTGTGACCGACATCATTCCTGACCCACCTGTCGAACAGACGGCACAGGAATTCGCCCCATTGAGAAGGAGTCACGCTATGAGGCGTCAGCGTGCCTTCCTCGCCTACCGCAGCAAGGCGTCCGTCGGCTCTACGTCTTTCCACGATGGGAGTGAACTGAATATACCGCGCCCCGATCCGCTTGAAAAAATCATAGAACTCTTCCGGATCTTCAACATTATAGTCATTGACAACAGCCATTGCGTTCCATTCAACGCCATAGCGCTGCAACATACGGATCCCACGCATCACCGAAAGAAACGTAGGCTTCCCACCTGCCGCTCGCCGATACTCATCGTGGAAATCCTCCGGCCCGTCAATCGAGACGCCGACAAGCCAACCGTTATCGCGTAGAAATTTCGCCCAACGCTCCGTAATCAGGGTTCCGTTTGTCTGGAGACAGTTGACAATCGACCGTCCGCGCCCATACATTTTCTGAAACCTGAGAACCTTCTCATAAAATTCCACCGGGCGGAGCATAGCCTCTCCGCCATGCCATGTAAAAACGATCTCCGGCAAAGTGGAAGCCTCGATATACTGCCGGATGAATACTTCCAGAGTATTGTCGTCCATCAGCTGACGCGATCCCGGTTCTCCCTTTTCAAGATAATAGCAATATTCACACCGCAGATTACACTGCGACCCGACCGGCTTAGCCATAAGATACATTATAGCGCCGAACGGGTTGGCAGGCACAGCCTGATTATCGAAAGAATTTTCTACGTCCATATACTTGCACAAAGTTAATCAAACCGACCGATGATGGCAATTTTTCGATAAACAATTAGAACTTCCCGGGCGTTAAGATTCAAAAAGGATTCAACTATGATCACCGTTTCACTTATTCCGTCACATCAAGTGGCCACTTGGCTTCTCTCCACCATCAGAAATATGCTCAACCACATCGGACTGAGCCATGACGAACATATCGAGGAAATAATCTATGTCGCAGCGATAGTCGGCGTAGCCCTCCTTCTCGGCTGGGTCATCAGAAAAATCATCCTGTGGGTCACACGCAAGATCGTGGCATGGCGCCATACCGAGATCGGAGACTCCCTCCTTAATCATCATATACTCCAACGCTGTTCGCATATCATACCTCCGCTGGTGATTCTCGGATTGCTGCCATTTGCATTCGATAGCTCGTCGACCCTGCTCCATCTATTCCGCGTCGGGGTTGTGATCTATCTTATAATCACCATAACGGTAGCCATCAACGCCGTTATCGGTTTTATCTGGGAACGTTACAACGCCCGTGAGAACACCAAGAATCTGCCATTGGCTGGCATCCGCAATCTTTGCATCGGAATAGTCTGGATAATATCGGCAATAGTCATCGGATCAGTCCTGATAGGAAAGTCACCGGCCGTGTTGCTGACAGGTTTAGGTGCGTTCGCGACTGTCCTGATGTTGATATTCAAGGACAGCATACTCGGGTTCGTTGCCGGAATCCAGCTGTCGCAGAACGACATGGTCAGGATAGGCGACTGGATCGTCGTACCTTCGACCATAGCCAACGGTATTGTCACTGACATGTCGCTGACAGCCGTCAAGGTGCAGAACTGGGACAACACAATAGTCACACTCCCTCCCTACACTCTTGTCAGCACTTCATTCCAGAACTGGCGCGGAATGTCGGACAGCGGCTACCGTCTGATCAGCCGATCGGTAATTTTCGATGTCGATTCCGTTGTTCCCGCTTCTGACGAAATGATCGCCGGTATATCTTCATTGCCGGGAATGCAGCAATTCATCAACAAAGTGAAGACATCCGGACAATTCTACGATCCGGGGCTGGCATGCGTCAACGGCACTACCCAGACCAATCTCGGTCTGCTACGCGCCTATATGTGCCATTATCTGCTCAATCATCCATTGATCGGCACCGACCAGCAGATCCTTGTCAGAATAATGACACCTGATGCCAACGGCATGCCGCTGCAGATCTACTGCTACACAACAACAGCATGGACCGCCTATGAGGCAGTCCAAAGCGAAATTTTCGAACATATTGCAGCTGTAGCCCCGAAATTCGGACTCCGTCTCTACAACGCACCTTCAGGTCTCGACGTCAAATCACTGTCAAAGACAGCCGCCTCTCTTCAGGCATCAACGCCGGATGATCAGAAGAAGTAGGCCACACGAAGCGACCATGTGCGGTTACGTGCCGAATAGTTAGTGAGGATCTTATCCTTCAGAGCATACGTAAACCCGAGATTATAGCTTGCGGATACCTGCCAGTTGCGCTTGATCTCCGCACCAATGCCGAAATCAACGCCAAGCTCACCAAACGGATAGCTGAAGCAATCCACCTTGCTGTGACCAAGCAGGAAACCTACAGAAGGACCGGCGAACACAAACGGCGCGAGAGTGTCCTCAAAACCGCCAAGATTGGTGTACTTGAAACGCAGGTGAATAGGGATCACCGCATAGTGGAGATATGTGCGCTGAGGCGACCAGATATTCTGATGCTGCCATATAGGCCAATCGTTCAGATGAACCGTCGCGCCGCGCTGCTCATAGAACAGTCCCAGATCAATACCAAATCCGATGCCGGGAAACATCATCTCGCCGACGATACCTGCGGAATAGCCCACGCTTTTATCCACAGCCGCCAGATCCTGCTTGAAGCTAAGACTCGTGACATTACCGCCAACCATCGGTCCGTAGCGGAATTCCGCCGAAGCCTTGAAACTTCCGATAAATGCCACCAATATAATTAAAGCCGAAACTATGCTCTTTTTCATAAGTTATCACAATTTCCGGCAAAGGTACACAAATTTTTCATTAACTTTGCATCTGAATATAGAAAACATACACTTAATAAAATATAAACATCATGGCTAAAAAAGCATTACTGATGATTCTCGACGGATGGGGAATCGGCAACCACAGCAAAGGCGACGTGATCTATTCCACCCCGACACCCTATTGGGACTACCTCATGTCCACATATCCACACTCCGAACTCCAGGCGAGCGGAGAGAACGTAGGTCTGCCCGACGGACAGATGGGCAACTCGGAAGTAGGCCATCTCAACATTGGTGCCGGACGCGTTGTCTATCAGGATCTCGTGAAGATCAACAAAGCATGTTCAGAAGGCACAATCCTTGAGAACCCGGAAATAAAAGACGCATTCTCATACGCCCAGAAGACCGGCAAAGCAATGCACTTCATGGGTCTGACCTCCAATGGTGGCGTTCACTCATCTCTCGACCATTTGTTCGCATTGTGCGATATCGCCAAACATTATGGCCTTGAGAAAGTATATATCCACTGCTTCATGGATGGCCGCGACACCGACCCACGTTCCGGCATAGGATTCATCAAGGAACTTCAGGAACATTGCGCCAAATCATCGGGCGTCATCGCCTCCATAGTCGGTCGCTACTATGCTATGGACCGCGACAAACGTTGGGAGCGCGTCAAAGTGGCCTACGATCTTCTTGTCAAAGGCGAAGGCAAACAGGCAACAGACATGGTAGCTGCCATGCAGGAATCCTACGATGCCGACGTTACCGACGAGTTCATCAAGCCGATCAACAATTCAACCGTCGACGGAACAATCAAAGAGGGCGACGCCGTGATCTTCTTCAACTACCGCAACGACCGTGCGAAAGAGCTGACCGTTGCCCTGACCCAGCACGACATCCCTGAAGCCGACATGAAGACAATCCCCGACCTCCAGTACTATTGCATGACCCCCTATGATGCATCATTTACCGGAGTCCATATCATTTTCAACAAAGAGAACGTTGACAACACCCTCGGCGAATACCTTTCAAGCCTCGACAAGAAACAGCTCCACATTGCGGAGACAGAGAAATATGCCCATGTGACATTCTTCTTCAATGGCGGACGCGAAGCTCCTTACGAGGGTGAAGAACGAATCCTCGTTGCATCTCCCAAGGTTGCCACCTACGACCTCAAACCCGAGATGAGCGCATTTGAAGTATGCGACAAACTTGTCGATGCCATCCACGAAGAGAAATATGACTTTATTGTTGTCAACTACGCCAACGGCGACATGGTGGGACACACCGGTGTCTACGAAGCGATCGAAAAAGCCGTTAAGGCTGTTGACGAATGTGTCAAGAACACTGTTGAAGCCGCTAAAGAATCCGGCTATGAGGTTATCATCATCGCCGACCATGGCAACGCCGACAACGCCATCAACGCCGACGGCACACCCAACACCGCCCATTCGCTCAATCCCGTTCCCTGCATCTACGTAACCGAACGCAAAGACGCTAAAGTTGAGCCGGGTCGTCTGGCAGATGTTGCACCGACCATCCTTTCAATCATGGGTCTTCCCCAGCCGAAAGAGATGACCGGACACTCACTGATTGGTTGATAACCAACTGACCTACAATGGGCTTCCATGATGTCAATCATGGAAGCCCATCTTATTTGTTAACAAGTGTGAATCGAGTTTTAAAGACAGCTCATACACCACCCACTCCATAATTAGCATTTTGCCAATAAAAACAGACAATTCACACACAATAGCAAGCAAAACAGATACCACAGCAGATATTCTGCGTAAAATAATGTTAAATACATGAATTATTTCATCAAAATATTTTGCCACAATCCAAAAGAGACATAACTTTGCAATGTGTTTTTCATGGTATTAGATTTAAGGTTAACTAAGGTTGATTGTCGGGAGACAATCAATTTTTTTTGTGCCTATTTTGGGAATTGCATCGGAATGCACTGATTTATATTTTAATCAGATTGTTACGTTAACGGAAGTCAAGACGAGAGATACAAAAAGAACATGAAAAACGTGCAAAATATCAATCCACACACTTACAAATAACTTACACCAATATCTCAGGCACAAACAACGACTGCTTTCTACGGGAAGTGCTTTAAACGGATGTCAAAACAATTTTAAGACAAAAAGACTTATCTTTGTAGATACAATATATTTCATCCGCAGATATTCAAATCAGTCCGCAATGTCAAAAAAACATATCATAAAACTGCATTGGAAATTATTTTTCCCTTTGGTCGGCCTGCTATGGGTTATCATAGCCATCACAATGACCTATTCCGTGATGCACGAAAAAAGACGCCAGATGGACAATCTCCAGACAAGATTGGTCAATGTCAACGCCACTGTGATAGATGCGTATGAACGCGGCGTAGATCTCCAGAACACCGTAAACTTCATCCGCCTGTTCACCGGGGAGACAACCCTCGAACCACTCCGACTCACAGTCTATGACAATAATGGCAATATGATTGCCGACAACCCAGAAACAACAATTCTTCTTCATGACAATAACGGACATCCGATACCGGAACTCGCCAATCTGATCAGAGACAAAAGAAGTGTCACCCTGCGCAACATGGCCATCGACAGCACCAAATGTATGGTCAGCGCATTGACAAGCACCGATGGCAAGATCTACACATTTGCCGCACTCCCCTACGAGGGAGAAGTGCTGACATTCCTGAGTACGGATCCAATGGTATGGATAGTGGTTCTGGTACTCGCCATCTTATCTTCGGTTATCTCTTTCATTGGCATAAAGGCCGTGTGCCGCGACGTATATGCCCTCCGCGACTTCGCCAACTCAATATCCACCGACCATATACCCGACATAGACACATGGCATTTCTCCAAGGACGAACTTGGCGACGTGTCGAGAAATCTTGTCACTCTCTACCGCGATAAGATTAATGCCGAGCAGGAAAAAACGCGCCACGAACGGCAAATAAGCCAAAACGTGAAACATGAGCTGAGGACACCTGTCGGCATCATCAAAGGATATCTCGATACGGTGCTCGCCGACGACAGCATACCCGATGATATCAGACACAGGTTTCTTGTCAGAGCCCAGCAGAATGCCGACCGGCTCACGGAGTTGATCAATTCCGTGAGCGAGATTACGCATCTCGACAACAATAAAACAATAAAGACCTCCGATTTCAATTTCCGCGACACCATAGCACAGCTCGCACAGGACATAGACGCCGGCCATACCGCCGGAGCCTTGAAGTTCTCCTACGAAATTCCGGACAACTGCTGCGTACATGGTCACGAATCACTGATTATAAACGCAATGCTCAACCTCATCCACAATGCCGCAAAATATTCCGGCGGCACCACGATAGACCTCCGATGGCTACGGGAAGAGAACGGGAAACATTATTTCTCGTTTTCCGACAACGGCAAAGGCGTTGCAGAAGAACATCTCAGTCAGCTTTTCGATCTCTTCTACCGCGTAGACCAGGGCCGGGCACGCAAGAATGGGGGCATGGGGCTCGGTCTGCCGATTGTCCACCGCACCATTACCGCACTCGGCGGCGAGATTGAGGTAGACAACGCCAACAATGGCGGACTGCAATTCACATTCAGCCTTCCTGCCGCAGCAAAACCGACCAATCCCAAATGAAGCCCGAGAGAGCGCATGCCTCATTATGGAAATTTTTCCTTAATCACAGACCGGATTAAATAAATTTTGATTAACTTTGTCGCAGAAACAGAAAACAAAATTTAATCCAGATATAATGAAAGCATTTGTATTCCCCGGACAGGGTGCCCAATTCGTAGGAATGGGCAAAGAATTGTACGACACCAACGAGGTGGCTCACGAAATGTTTGAGAAAGCCAACGAGATCCTCGGTTTCCGCATCACAGACATTATGTTTGAAGGCACAGACGAAGAGCTGAAACAGACCAAAGTCACCCAACCGGCCATATTCCTCCACTCAGTGATCCTTGCAAAAACCATGGGCGAAGAATTCAACCCCGACATGGTTGCCGGCCACTCTCTCGGCGAATTCTCCGCACTCGTAGCTGCCGGAGCGCTGACTTTTGAGGACGGTCTCCGTCTGGTATCAGCCCGTGCACAGGCCATGCAGAAAGCATGCGAGCTGAAACCCTCGACAATGGCTGCCGTTCTCGCACTCCCCGACGAAACCGTTGAGGAAATCTGCGCCGGAATCGACGGAGTTGTCGTATGTGCCAACTATAACTGCCCCGGTCAGATCGTGATCTCCGGCGAAATCGAAGCCATCGACGCCGCTTGCGAGAAACTTCTCGCTGCCGGAGCAAAACGTGCTCTGAAACTCAAAGTTGGCGGAGCGTTCCATTCACCCTGCATGGAGCCGGCACGCGCCGAACTCGCAGAAGCCATCGAACGCACAGTCGTATCAACTCCGATCTGCCCCGTTTACCAGAATGTAGATGCCAAGCCCCACACCGATCCTGCTGAAATCAAAGCAAATCTCGTGGCACAGCTCACAGCTCCCGTACGCTGGACACAGACCGTCAAGAACATGATCGCCGACGGAGCTACCGAATTCGTTGAACTCGGCCCGGGCAAAGTGCTTCAGGGTCTCATCGCAAAAATCGATCGTGCGATGGTGACTTCCGGCCGTCAATAACCGAACACAACCAACAGAACCATATCACAAGGCTGACCGGACATAGCGAAACTTGTCCGATCAGCCTTTTTCACAATCAAAAGACCTTATGATCGACGAAATTCTGGCATATAACCGACAATTCGTGGCCGACAAAGCATATCAGCAGTTCGCCACATCAAAATATCCCGACAAGAAGATAGCCATCGTCACCTGTATGGATACACGGCTCACGCATCTCCTGCCGGCAGCATTAGGCATCAAGAATGGCGACGTGAAAATGATCAAGAATGCCGGTGGCACGATCACCAATCCGTTTGACTCCACAATGCGCTCGCTGATAGTGGCCGTGTATGAACTCGGCGTCAATGAGATAATGATCATCGGCCACACCTCTTGCGGAGTGCAGGGCATGGATTCAGCCCACATGCTTGAGCTGATGCGGTCCCGTGGTATCGACGATGAGCACATATCCCTTATGCGCCACTGCGGAATAGACCTCGACAGCTGGCTACATGGATTCGACGACACCGAAGCCGCAGTGCATGAAACCGTGGATCTTGTCCGCAACCATCCGCTGCTTCCACGCGACATCACCGTGAGCGGATTTATCATCAACTCCGTGACCGGACAATTATCCCCATTGGATTAACTGACTGCTGAATAATGGAAATAACCCGAATCACATCACTCGACACGCCGGAAACGGCCATATTCGCCTCCCTTACGGAAGCCCAGCTGCGCAATAGGCTTGATCCGTCGCGAGGTTTATTCATCGCCGAGAGTCCAAAGGTGATCAACGTGGCTCTTAACGCCGGATTCAAACCGATGGCAATGCTGTGTGAGGAACGGCATATCACCGGGGATGCCGCCGGGATAATAGCCCGAGCGCCCGAAATGCGGATATACACAGGATCACGTGAATTACTATCACAACTGACCGGCTACACCTTGACACGGGGTGTGCTGTGCGCTATGCACCGCCCATCGCTGCCTACGGTTGAAGAGGTCTGCAAGACCGCCCGACGCATTGCCGTCATCGACTCCGTTGTCGACACCACAAACATCGGAGCGATATTCCGCAGCGCGGCAGCTCTCGGCATCGACGGCATACTCCTGACCCCAACATCTTGCGATCCCCTCAACCGTCGCGCAGTAAGAGTCTCAATGGGCTCTGTGTTTCTTGTGCCATGGACATGGATAGACACCCCGGTCACCCCTACCCTCAACAAACGCGGATTTGCAACCGCAGCAATGGCACTGACGGATAAATCCGTATCCATCGACGACCCTCAGTTACGTCACATCGATAAACTTGCAATAATCCTCGGCACAGAAGGCGACGGACTTGCGCCAACGGTCATAGAACAAGCCGACTGGACAGTGCGCATACCGATGCACCACAATGTCGATTCACTGAACGTGGCAGCCGCATCGGCCGTGGCGTTCTGGGAATTAAGAGACCGCAATCACATTTAATTCTTTCAATAATATGAACTCGGACAAAAACACACCGGCCACAATAGTAGGCATCGGGGAAATCCTCTGGGACATGCTGCCGGATGGAAAAAAAGCAGGTGGTGCACCCCTCAATTTCAGCTACCACGTGAATCAATTCGGCCTGCATGGATGTGCAGTCAGCGCGATTGGGAAAGACGAACTTGGCAAAGAACTGCTCGACAGCGTTACAAAACTCGGAATGGAGACACAAATCGCAATCACTGACCATCCGACAGGCACAGTCGACGTAACGCTCGATGCTGACGGCGTTCCTGCATACGAAATAACGCGCGACGTGGCGTGGGACAACATTCCATGGACACCCGAGCTTGAAGCCCTCGCCAAACGTACACGCGCCGCCGCATTCGGCTCTCTCGCCCAACGCAGCAAGACCTCCCGGGAAACAATACGCCGCTTCCTATGCTCGATGCCCAAAGAGGATGACACACTGAAAATCTTTGACATCAATCTACGACAGGATTTCTATGATCCGGAAACGCTTACGGAATCGCTCGGACTCTGCAACGTCCTAAAGATCAACGATGAGGAACTTGAGATCATAAAACCGATACTGAATCTCCCGTCCGGAAGCATCAAGGAAAGCTGTCAGGCCATAATGAACCGGTACAACCTGCGGATTCTCATATTGACATGCGGAACAAAAGGGAGCTACATATTTTCCGGACAGGAAGAATCGTTCATTGCGACTCCGATAGTGGAGGTAGCCGACACTGTTGGCGCAGGAGACTCTTTCACCGCCGCTTTCACGTCCTCCCTGATCAAAGGATCATCCATTGCCGACGCACACCGGAAAGCCGTAGAGACATCTGCCTACGTCTGCACCTGCCATGGCGCGACACCACGCCTCCCGGCCCACATCACCAACTGCTAAACACCACTGACAAAATAAAATAAGACCGCAAATCAAACGACTTGCGGTCTCTTACTTTTAGTCGGGGTGACTAGACTCGAACTAGCGACCTCACGCCCCCCAGACGCGTACTCTAACCAACTGAGCTACACCCCGATTTCTGAAAAGCGTTGCAAAGGTAAGGAGCTTTTTTGAAACTTGCAAGAAACGCATGCAACTTTTTGCATTTTTTCACAATTGAAGCTTACCGAGATTTCAGATTTGGAAATGCGCGAAAAAATTAGTATCTTTGTTTGATTTTTCAACGGCCGGCACGTCACTATCGCGACGAGAAACCAAGGCCGACAAAAAGACAAAGAAAAGATCAAACTATGGCAGAAATAGAAGAAGAATATAGCGCCAGTAACATTCAGGTGCTTGAAGGTTTGGAAGCCGTGCGCAAGCGTCCGGCCATGTATATCGGCGACATATCATCCAAGGGTCTCCACCATTTAGTTTATGAAGTTGTTGACAACTCCATTGACGAAGCCCTTGCTGGATATGCCACCCATATCGACGTGACCATCAACGAGGACAATTCGATCACGGTTGTGGACAATGGCCGCGGTATTCCGGTCGACATGCACGAGAAAGAGCACAAGAGCGCGCTTGAAGTTGTGCTGACCGTACTCCACGCCGGCGGTAAATTCGACAAAGGCACATATAAGGTTTCCGGCGGTCTGCATGGCGTGGGTGTATCCTGTGTCAACGCACTGTCGACATATCTGCGCGCCGAAGTTCACCGCAACGGCAAGGCTTACGTTCAGGAATATTCCTGCGGTAAACCGACCACAGAATTGCGCATAGTCGGCGACAGCGACAACACAGGCACCTCGATCACATTCCTGCCCGACTCAAGCATATTCACAGTCTCGGTCTACGATTACACCACGCTCGCCAACCGTCTGCGCGACCTCGCATTCCTCAACGCCGGAATCACCCTTACGCTGACCGACATGCGCGAGATCAACGAAGAAGGCACCCCACGCAGCGAAGTTTTCTTCTCCAAAGAGGGTCTGCGCGAATTTGTTGAATACATCGACTCAAACAAAGAATCGCTGATCAACGATGTCATCCACCTGAACACCGAGCGTCAGGGCATACCTGTTGAAGTGGCTCTCACCTACAACACCAGCTACAACGAAAACGTCTATTCGTTTGTCAACAACATCAACACCATAGAGGGTGGCACACACCTCTCAGGATTCCGCCGCGGCTTGACAACGACTCTGAAAAAATATGCCGAAGACGAGAAATTGCTCGACAAAGTGAAGATCGACATCTCCGGCGATGACTTCCGCGAGGGTCTGACAGCCGTAGTATCCGTCAAGGTCATGGAACCTCAGTTTGAAGGCCAGACCAAAACAAAGCTTGGCAACAGCGAAGTGACCGGAGCCGTATCCGCAGCCGTTGGTGAGGCTCTGCGCACATACCTTGAGGAACATCCGGCACAGGCAAAAACGATTGTTGGCAAAGTGATTCTGGCAGCCCAGGCACGCCATGCAGCCATCAACGCACGCAAAAACGTTTTGCGCAAATCTCCGCTCTCAGGCGGTGGTCTTCCCGGCAAACTGGCCGACTGCTCAAGCCGCACAGCTGAAGACTGCGAACTGTTCCTCGTCGAGGGTGACTCCGCAGGCGGAACAGCCAAACAGGGCCGCGACCGCCAGTTCCAGGCCATCCTGCCACTGCGAGGTAAAATCCTCAACGTGGAGAAAGCGATGGATCACAAAATCTTCGACAATGCCGAAATCACGGCCATGTTCCGTGCACTGCGCGTAACGATCGGCACCGACGACGATCCCAAGGAAGTCAACATCTCGAAACTGGCCTACCACAAGATCATAATCATGACCGATGCCGACGTGGACGGATCTCACATCGCGACACTGCTCATGACCTTCTTCTTCCGCCGCATGCGTCCGATTATCGAGAACGGATATCTTTACCTTGCCACACCGCCGTTGTACAAATGCTCACGAGGCAAGGTTGAGGAATATTGCTGGACCGACCAGCAGGTGCAACAATTCATCATGCGCCATGGCGACAAGACTAAAGTGCAGCGTTACAAAGGTCTCGGTGAGATGAGCGCCGAAGAGCTCCGCGACACCACCATGTCGCCTGAACACCGCATGCTCAAACAGGTCAATATCAGCGATGCCGCCGAAGCCGACCGCATCTTCTCGATGCTCATGGGCGAGGACGTAGCACCGCGCCGCGACTTCATTGAGCAGAACGCCAACTACGCCAATATTGACGCATAAGATACAGCCCCGACAATTGTCGGAAACCATTTCCGGCCGGAGGTAATCACATTCAGCGCAGACAAGCCGGAATACGTGTTACACAAAAAACACTTAAAGGCTTGTCTGCGTTTAATATTAATAAGACGCTAATGAGAATATCAACAAGCGTTGACAAATTTCAAACATAACCACACAGCATAACCACTATGGCAAAAAAGAATACCACTGCTACCGGAAAGAAGAAGCAGACAAAAGACCTCCATGCCGAAGTTGCAAAATATATAAGTCAACAGAAAAACGCCACTTTCAACTATAAACAGGTGGCTTTCGCAATAGGTGCCGACACTCCGGCCGCCCATCGTTCAATAGCGATGATGCTGGCTGAGATGGCTTTCGACGGCGACCTGATCGAAGTGTCGCCCGGCAAATACAAGGCTCCCTCAAGAAGTAATGTGACCACAGGCACATTTGTGCGCCGCAGCAATGGCAAGAACTCAGTAGTGACCGATGAGGATGGCGAGTACATCTTTGTGGCCGAACGCAACTCCATGCACGCTCTCAACGGCGACAAGGTGAAGATAATCGTTGCAGCACGCCGCCGTGGCGTTGAGCCTGAAGCCGAGGTGATCGAAATCATCGAGGAAAAGGACCAGACATTCATCGGCACTTTGAAAGTGGAGCGGCAATATGCGTTCTTACAGACCGACTCCAAGTTTCTGGCCACAGACATAATAATCCCCAAAGCCAAGCTCAAAGGTGGCAAAACAGGCCAGAAAGCCATAGCCAGAATCACGTCATGGCCCGATGAGGCTAAAAATCCCATAGGCGAGGTGATCGATATCCTCGGACAGACCGGCGACAACACAACCGAGATGCACGCCATACTCGCGGAGTTCGGCCTCCCCTACCGCTATCCGGAGAATGTCAATGCCGCTGCAGAGAAAATGGGAGCCGGAATCACAGACGACGTTGTGGCACAGCGCGAGGACATGCGCTCCGTCACCACCTTCACAATCGACCCCAAGGACGCAAAGGACTTCGATGATGCCCTTTCGATCCGCAAACTCGACAACGGCAACTACGAGATAGGCGTCCACATCGCGGATGTGACACACTATGTCAAGCCAGACACGCTGCTCGACAAGGAAGCACAGAAACGTGCCACATCGGTCTATCTCGTGGACCGCGTAGTGCCGATGCTTCCGGAACATCTGTCGAACGGAATATGCTCTTTGCGCCCCGACGAGGACAAGCTGACATTCTCCTGCGTGTTTGAGATGAACGACAATGCCGAGGTGATCAAATCGCGCATCGTACGCACAGTGACACGCTCCAACCGCCGTTTCACCTATGAAGAAGCCCAGGAGATAATAGAGACGGGCAAAGGAGATTTCGCGGACGAGATTCTGACACTTGACCGCCTGGCAAAGATCCTGCGCCGAAACCGCTACGACAATGGTTCCGTGGAATTTGACCGCGCAGAGGTGCGTTTTGAGATCGACGAGACCGGCCATCCGACAAGCGTATATTTCAAAGAATCGAAAGATGCCAACAAGCTGATCGAGGAATTCATGCTGCTTGCCAACCGCACAGTGGCCACGGCCATCGGAAAACCAGCGGCACATCATAAGCCAAAAGCGTTTGTTTACCGCGTTCACGATATGCCTGATCCCGGCAAGCTGGCTGACCTTTCAAAAATAGCCCGGACATTCGGCTACAAAGTCAAGGAGACGGGATCGGCCAAACAGGTGAACCGCTCCATCAACCAGATGCTGGCTGACGTGAAAGGGCGCGGAGAAGAAAACTTCCTGTCGACACTGGCAATACGCTCCATGGCAAAAGCGATCTATACAACCACCAACGTAGGCCATTATGGACTCGGTTTTGACTATTACACCCATTTCACATCACCGATACGCCGCTATCCTGACATGATGGTTCACCGTCTGCTGGAACGCTACCTCAATGGCGGACGCTCCGTGAATCAGCCAAAACTGGAGGAACAGTGCAAACACTCGTCCGATATGGAGCAGCTGGCAGCAAATGCCGAACGTGCGTCGATCAAGTATAAGCAGGTCGAATTCATGGGCGATCACATGGGCGAGGTTTACGACGGTGTTATTTCCGGCGTTACGGAATGGGGGCTGTATGTTGAGTTGAGCGAGAACATGTGTGAGGGTCTTGTCCCGGTAAGGGATCTGGCGGATGATTACTATGATTTCGATGAAGCCAACTATTGCCTCGTCGGACGCCGGCGCGGTGTGCGCTATCGTCTTGGCGATCAGGTGAAGGTGAAAGTAGCCAGAGCCTCGCTCGAGAAAAAACAGCTCGATTTCGTGCTTGTTGATGACAAGGGTATTCCTCAGGCATCGAATAACGTAGGCCGCCAGTCATCGGACAAACAGGGCAAGAAGCACGTGAACCGTCAGGAGAAAAAGAAAACGCGCTCTCGCCGTCACTGAAATGGAAACGATAACAATTGAGATAAACAAGCTCCTGATCCACGCCCGACATGGGGTGATGGATCAGGAGCGTATTGTAGGCAATGATTTCAGGGTCAGCGCACGGTTGGTCTATCCGGCCGGGGAAGCTATCGAGTCAGACAAACTTGACGGGACACTCAACTATGCCGATGCCTGCGACGAGATCCGAAAAGTGATGGCCACACCATCGGCATTGTTAGAGCATGTGTGCGGACGACTCCGCACGAACTTGACAACCCGGTTCCCATTGATAATAAACGGTTCGGTGAAGGTTGAGAAACTGAACCCACCGATTCCGGGAACGCAGATGGAGAGTGTTGCCGTTGAACTGAGCTGGTGAAAAGCTCAATGAGCCGAGCGCGTGTTTATGCGTTTCCCGGAAGCATCATAGGTATATATCCAGCCGCCTTTACGGGATGTGAACGTGTTGCCGGCCACGCCTATCACATCGCCGACCGATGAAGCTGACATGGTTTTATAGCGTTTGCCATCGGAGTCATGAAGATATATCCATCCACCCTTTTGGCTGACGAAAAAAGATGACGACCATCCGAGGATCTCTCCAACCGAGGATGCGGACATTGTTTTGTAGCGTTTGCCATTTTCATTGTAGAGATAAATCCAGCTGTCGGTCTGCTGAATATCTGAAATCTTTTCGGCGAAACAGGCGGCTGTCACTGACACAACAAGTATCAACGCAAATAGAAGTTTCTTCATAATAGTCTGCTATAGTTCACTGAGAATTAAACTGTTGACAAGGCAAATATATGAATAAAATTCCGTATATCCGCCATGTGGGAATTGGAAAATTTGTCAGTTGTGTCAGTCGGGGTGTCAGTTGTCATATTTCCATCATAAAAGATTTGGCACCTAATAATCAAGAAATTACAAATCACTCAACCTTTTTGGCACAAGATTTGTTTTTAATAGTGACATGGAAAGAAATCCAAAAGCTAATCAAAATTCAAAAACAACATAAAAACTTTTTATTATGGGAAAAATTATTGGCATTGACCTTGGTACCACCAACTCATGTGTGGCCGTTCTGGAAGGTAACGACCCCGTTGTTATCCCTAACAGCGAAGGACGCAACACTACACCATCAATCGTAGCATTCGTTGACGGTGGCGAACGTAAAGTGGGCGACCCTGCAAAACGTCAGGCCATCACAAACCCGAAACGTACGATCTACTCGATCAAACGTTTCATGGGCGAGACTTATGACCAGGTTAAAAACGAAATAGAGCGCGTGCCCTACAAAGTTGTACGTGGCGAAAACAACACTCCGCGTGTCGACATCGACGGACGCGAGTACACTCCTCAGGAAATCTCGGCAATGATTCTTCAGAAGATGAAGAAAACCGCAGAAGACTATCTTGGCCAGTCTGTGACTGAAGCCGTGATCACCGTTCCGGCCTACTTCAACGACTCACAGCGTCAGGCAACCAAAGAAGCCGGCGAGATTGCAGGCCTTACCGTTAAACGTATCGTCAACGAACCTACCGCAGCTGCCCTTGCTTACGGTCTTGACAAGACGGACAAGGATCAGAAGATTGCCGTGTTCGACCTCGGTGGCGGTACATTCGATATCTCGATCCTTGAACTTGGCGACGGTGTGTTTGAAGTTAAGTCGACCAACGGCGATACCCACCTCGGCGGTGATGACTTCGACCACGTGATCATCGACTGGCTCGCCGACGAATTCCAGAAAGAGGAAGGCGTTGACCTTCGTCAGGATCCTATGGCACTCCAGCGTCTTAAAGAAGCTGCTGAAAAGGCTAAGATCGAACTTTCAAGCACCACTTCTACCGAAATCAACCTCCCCTATATCATGCCGGTCAACGGAATTCCAAAGCACTTGGTAAAGACCTTGACCCGTGCTAAATTCGAACAGCTCGCTGACAAACTGATCCAGGCTACCATCAAACCGTGCGAACAGGCACTTAAGGATGCCGGTCTGACAGCTAAAGATATCGACGAAGTGATCCTCGTCGGCGGTTCAACCCGTATCCCGGCTATCCAGCAGGTTGTAGAGAAATTCTTCGGCAAAGCCCCGTCCAAGGGCGTTAACCCCGACGAAGTTGTGGCAGTAGGTGCAGCTATCCAGGGCGGTGTGCTCTCAGGCGATGTTAAGGATGTGCTTCTTCTCGACGTTGTTCCTCTGTCGGTAGGTATCGAGACCCTCGGCGGTGTGATGACCAAACTTATCGAAGCCAACACCACAATCCCGACCCGTAAGAGCGAGACTTTCTCAACAGCAGCCGACAACCAGCCTTCAGTTGAAATCCACGTGCTTCAGGGCGAACGTCCGATGGCCAAAGACGACAAGACCCTCGGTAAGTTCCACCTCGACGGCATCGCACCGGCACCCCGTGGCATTCCGCAGATCGAGGTAACTTTCGAGATCGACGCCAACGGTATTCTCAACGTATCGGCCAAGGATAAAGCAACCGGCAAGGAACAGAGCATCCGTATCGAGGCATCAAGCGGTCTGACCGACGCTGAGATCAAACGTATGAAGGATGAAGCTGCCGCCAACGCAGCTGCCGATGCCAAGGAGAAGGAGCGTATCGACAAGCTCAACCAGGCCGACGCCATCATCTTCCAGACTGAGAAACAGCTCAACGAACTCGGTGACAAGATCCCGGCTGACAAGAAAGCTCCTATCGAAACTGCCCTCGCAGCCCTGAAGGAAGCCCACAAGAGCCAGAACATCGACGCGATCGACTCTGCCATCAAAGAGATCGAGACCGCATTCGGAGCAGCTCAGCAGGAAATCCTTAACGCTCAGGCTCAGGCACAGCAGGGCGGTCAGGCAGGACCTCAGGCCGGCCCCACCCCTAACCCCGGCAACGGCGACGGCGTAACCGACGTCGACTTCGAGGAAGTGAAATAACCTAAAAAAGGATAACTGATATACATCCGGGTTGCGATCAACATGATCGCAACCCGTTTTTTTATTCTCACATTTTATTAACCGGTTCTACCAAGAATGTGAAATGGCGGATATATCTGACAACACTTAAATTCAATCGTGTTCCTGCAATGAAAGAGTCAGGTCAGCCAAAATAACTGCCGTTTCCGTTTCATCTTTTGCGGCATCTTTAGGTTTCCACGCCACAACAAATCGTACAGATGCATATTTCACCTCATAGCCTCTTTGCTGCCATTCAGACAACGTGTTTTGCATTTTTGATGATAATTTTGCTACCGGTTTATCAGTCAATAAACTATACAGAAAATAATCCTTGTAGATTAATGTATCTCCAGCTTTCAGTGCTAAAACTTCTTTTTTCCTATCTTTGAAGAAACCCAAATTGACATCTTTGTGAGAAAGCTGTAATATAATTTCCCCTGGCATTTCATATTGTTGATGATCTACGAGGTACCGGTTTGCTTTTAGGTGATTAAAACAATCACCGTTTGTATGTATAAAAAGTCTGTTTTTTGCACGTGTTATTCCTACATAATATCTCCGCAAAAGATAATCATCCTTTACATAATTATCCGATATAAGCATATATACGTCGTCAAACTCTCGTCCTTTTGCCTTGTGAATGGTCGACACAACAACATCGGCTCCTGATGTGTCACAGAAATCTTCCACTGATGACTCAAATACGAATTCTTTGAAATCGCTAAAATATTTTGTCCTATTGGTTTGTTCAAATTGTTCCACACACCGCTTCACATACATTAAACATAGACTTTTATCATAGAATGAAAAGGTTGCATGCTTGGCCTCTTCCCATAGTTCATCCATGATTAGCGGTGTTTTTATCCGTTTATCTATATACCTCAGCAGATACCTCATTTCCGCCATGTTCCAAAATCGGAAACCATCCATTGACTGTATCAGTTTGCTATTTACACCATGCTTCCGCAAGAGTGCCGTCAAAATCACAGCTTCCTCATTTGTCTGAGTAAGCACACATGAAGTTCCCTTATTCCTGCACATAAGCAGATTCTTCACAAGCGGATGATACATATAAGCTGAGTCATAGCGTATCACTTCCACCCACCCTTTCTCATTTCTCATAGAGATGATGGGGGTCTTTTTCATCCTTTTATTGATAGCTTTTAAAAAGCTGTTGGCAAAATCTACCGGCTGACAAGTGCTACGGTAGTTCTCGGTCATTTCAACAAATGTGCTACCGGATTGTTGCGCCAATTGATACATATAATCCGAATCAGAACCTCGGAATTCATATATGTTCTGGTCATCGTCGCCCACTGCTATCACACGCATTTCCTCATTATTAGACATTAGTGCTTTTACAAGTGCATATTCTTCTGATCCCATGTCTTGGGCTTCATCAATAACCAGTACCGTCTTGCCAATTTTATTCGGTTCTACATCTCCCTGGCATATCATCTCGGCTGCCTTTGAAACAACATTCTTTGAATCTTCAAGATTACCTATTCGCCCCAAGAGGTCGAAGCAATATGAGTGAAATGTTTTTATCTCAACAAAATGGGCGGCGTTGCCAATCAACGCCATTAGCCGTTGCTTAAACTCGGTAGCGGCAGCTCTTGAAAATGTCAGCATAAGCAGCTGTTCATGTTTCACGTCTTCAAGCAACAATAGTGAGGCCAGTTTGTGGACTAACACCCGTGTTTTGCCACTACCGGGGCCAGCGGCGACAACAATACATCGTGAATCTTTATCTGAGATTATCTCCATTTGCCGTTTGGATAATTGCCCAAACAATTGATTGTATTTTTGAGGTGTCAAGTTGCGTTGAATCTCACTTGTTCTGTTGCCCTTGAAATATTTTGAGATGAATTTCCTATAGTCCATCTGGAAATAGTCTTGAACATATTGCAAGGCTGAATTATAATCTCTCAACATCAGATTCGCATATTCTCCCACAATATGCACCTGCTGTATTTTGAGTTTATAGAATTCGTTAAGCATTCGATAATCGTCCTGCCTGTATCTCGACTTATTATCTTTTATCCTTTGAATATTCATGGCATTGTAAAGCACCAAAAAACCGCCTTCAAGTTTTAACGCTCCGATTTTAGACAGGTACAGAAGTGCTTCTTCCACATCTTCCAATTGAATATCATCCAATCCACCAAAAAGGGATCTGGGACTTGACTTTATTTGGTTCAAAAGCTCCACTACAGAGAACTGAATGGCTTGATCGGATACATTCTTTTTTTCCGCATCAAAAGCTAATTCATATAACCATTCCACAGCAAAGCGACTTATTTCCAAGCGTTTTTCAAATCTCCTAATGGTGGATTCAAGATCTGCCAGACGACTTATCTCCATGTTTTGGGCGGCATATTCTTTTTTCCTTGTATAGCCTTTGATTGTGAGGAAATAGAGCAATGTCCGGATATCTTTTTCTTTTGATGTGTTGATACCATCGTTTACTGCATTCTCATTCAATTGTTTGAATGATACCCGTAGAGAGTCATCAGGGATATGATTCAGTATGTATTTCTCCAGTTTTGCAAAACGTTCGAGAAGTATTTGCGACTTCCGTTCAGAATCACCTGCATCATGCAAATAGGCCGATATATCTTTACTATCCGCCAATATACCATCCTGCCGCATGCGTTCCACCACAGATATAACATCCTTCTTTCTCAACCCAAGAATATCCGCCAGATAGTCGACTCGTGATTCCGCGTCTGAATCCTGTGCCTTAGCAATATGTTTTTGAGAAATCAGTGACTTGATTATTCGTACAGCCTTCTCTATTTCATCGGAGCTAAAAAGCATTGACGCTGATATGCGATTCCTTGCTTCATCCATATTTTTCACTGTAATACCAGTGGCATATACATGAGGAACATTGTTCCCCCTTATCAAATATCCGCTTTGTTCCAAGGCGGACAAGGCCGTTCGAACACGAGTTTCAATATCAGATACCGAATCATCCCATCCTGCCTGCCTGGCAATTTCCAACGCAGAACAGTTGACTTTCATACGATGTTTTGTAAGGTCTTTAACGGCTTTCCACACCTGTTGAATTTCACTAATACTAAGTTTCGTCTGATTCAGCAATATGAAATGCTTGTCCAGGTCATTATCACTGTAAAGCACATAACAACGTGCGCTAAGCTCTGGATCACGGCCAGCCCTACCTGCTTCCTGAACATAATTCTCAAGCGAATCGGAAATATCATAATGTACCACGAGCCCGACATCTTTCTTATCGACACCCATGCCAAATGCAGATGTAGCGACAATGACATGTACCTGATCACTCATAAAAGCATCTTGGTTGGCATCTTTTTCATCGGCTTCCATTTTTCCATTGAAAGGAAGTGCCTTGTAACCATCACGAGTCAATTTTGCAGCCAATTCTTTTGTCCGCTTGGTACGTGACACATACACAATTGTTGGACAATCGGCTTCTGCCACAAGTTCTCTCAGTTTTAAATATTTATTATTTTCATTTTCTACGTGAATTACGGAATAATGCAGATTCGTCCTTGATGCCTTTGATGCAAACAGTTCCAAATTTATGTTCAATGTCTGCTTGAAATAGTCACATATATCTTGGATCACTTTCTGTTTTGCCGTAGCCGTGAAACATGATACAGGTATCGGAGATTGGCATTTTTTCTTTTGCTGATATTTTTGAATAAATTTTCCTATGTAGAGATAATCAACTCTAAAATCCTGTCCCCACGAGGAAAAGCAGTGCGCTTCATCTATCACAAACCTTACAACATGGCGCGCCATCAAGATTTTCTCTATTGTTTTTGACCGAAGCATTTCGGGGGATATGTACAATAGTGAAGCCTCTCCATCTTGTACTCTTTGTATGGACAAGGATCTTGAGATGGGGTCTAACATTCCATTTATGGTCACGGCATCCGTAATTCCCTTATTGGCAAGATTGTCAACCTGATCTTTCATCAAGGATTGCAAAGGCGAAATGACTACCGTAAGACCATGCACAGAGTGTCCGGCCATAAGTGCCGGCAGCTGAAAGGTAAGAGATTTACCGCCACCGGTAGGAAATATCGCCAACAATGATTTCCCGTTTACAGCAACTTGAGCCGCACGTTCCTGAAGTGGCTCGCCCTCGTATGTCCTGAATCTATCATAACCGAAAAACATTTTTAAATTATGGCGCACATCTAATTTCGTATTACAATAGTCGCATTTCTCATTGCAAATAGTATGTCGTAGAAGTGTTACGATATATTCCACTTCAGGATAATTGTAAAGTACCCATCCGGGAGTGATGGAACGATAATCAGTTGTATCAATCAGCGCCAATGCATACGCTAATCCCGATGGGTATTTTTTGACAAGCATGTCAAGGTCAGCATGTTGGCAAATTTTCCCGACATAAAGACTTTTAATTAGTTCTGGTATTCCGTCTTGAATATACTCAGCACCTACCAAACTGAGAAATCCATAGAATTCCTTTGTATCTTTCAACAATGATGCAAATAGTATTCGCTTTTCTTTTGATAATGAATGCCATCGAGCTATTTCATCCAGTAACAAGTCTTTTGCTTTTTTACAATCGTTCACTGGATTATTTATCTGTTCACTCATCAATTTATCGTCTTTCACAAGCCTATGATAAGGGTGTTCAGGAAACAACAATGGCGATACATAAAGTGTATCAACCAAAATCCAGCGACATTCTTTGTCTGAGAACAGGTATTTTGCATCATGATTAACAATATTGTGTCCGCAGATATAGTCTACGTCGTTTAGAAAAACGAATAGTTCTTCTTTAGAGATTTTATGAAATATCGTGTCATCATATTTGATGGCTCCTATATCGTGAATTTTATTGTTAGTCAAGCCCACTTCTACATCTATTATAGCATATTTGTCGGCTCTACATGGCGCAGAGATTATGGGTTCACCGCCGATAATACCGTTCCGATCATCGGTTTTCCTGATTCCTTTAAGCTTGCTCCATATTGACATATCTCAATGTAATAAATAGTTTTATAAATTGGACTTGTTTTTTACTGTAGGGCAATCCACTATATCAATCACAAAGATAAGGATTAAACTGAAGATAACGATATCTCGATATACAAAACAAGCGACAAAAGAAGTGATATATCTTTTGATGTTCCGCAACAATGAAACAGAATACTCTAAAGTCATTTATCTGTACCATAACAAAATCGGATTTAGGGTGACCTTTAGCTTCCAGAAATATTTCAGCCTAAATGTTTTTTTAATGTATTCAAAACAATCGCTATATCTGCAAATACTTTTGAATATGATTAAAACAATAGAAAATATTCCGAGACCAAAATATCTTGATAAGATTTTGAGATTTGAGGGCAAAGGTGTGATAAAGGTGCCTGATGAAAAAGTAGCCGTATCAATAGACATTACTTTGGTTGTCACACTACGCGATTCGATGCCAAACACCCAAAACGGTATCAAAATGCTTTCTCTCCGGGACTTCTTGAATCTACCTTAATTGGACAAGGATTTTTTTGTAATTTTGCGGCGGAAAAATTCTGAATGAGATGTGGATTCTTTTTGCATTGGCATCGGCCGTCGGGCTGGGGCTTTATGATGTGATGAAAAAGTTGTCGCTTCGCGGCAATAATGTGCTGACGGTGCTGATGCTCAACACTGCTATCGGGGCGTTGCTGATGTCGCCGGTGATCGTGTCGGAACTGGTTGATGGCAACTGGGGGCTTGGCGGCGATCCAAAAGGACATCTGCTGATCGCACTAAAAGCTGTAATCGTTCTAGGCTCATGGATCTCGGGATATTTTGCTATAAAACATCTGCCGTTGACGATCCAAGGTCCGATCAATGCGTCGCGTCCGGTGCTGGTGTTGGTAGGGGCTGTACTGATTTTCGGAGAACGTCTGAACGTGTTGCAGTGGACAGGAATATTATTGGGATTTGCCTCTCTGTTTTTCATCTCGCGACTTGGGGCCAAGGAGGGTTTTTCGCTCCGGCATTCGCGCTGGATCTGGCTGTCGGCCACGGCAGCACTGCTTGGAGCGGTGTCGGCTCTATATGACAAGTATCTGATGGAGTTTTACAAGCCTCTTGAAGTGCAGGCTTGGTATTCGCTATATCAATGTATAATAATGACGGCCACACTATGGCTTTTATCGCGATCGCAACGAGCGAGGGAATCGTCCGACAGATTCACGTGGAGATGGACCATTCCTCTGATCGCCTTGTTCCTGACATTGGCCGACCTCGCTTATTTCTATTCGCTGTCGATTGAGGGTTCGATGATTGCGATTGTGTCAATGATCCGCCGCGGCAGTGTCATAGTGCCGTTTCTCTACGGAATCCTCGTGCTTGGCGAACGGAATGCCAAAGCCAAGACTATTGACCTTTGCATCCTGATGCTATCACTGATGCTACTCGTCCTTGGATCTGCATAAAGCAAATGCGGTGAGCCACTTATGACCCACCGCATTATTTTATGACGCGAGACTAATTATCTCACAAGTATTTTCACTGTTTTTGCTCCTTGTCTGATGATATAGTATCCTGGGAGAAGATTGCGTCCGTCGACTTTCATGCCTTGAAGATTGAAATATTCAACGGGGCCATCCGATGGATCTATACCTATGTATTCAAGTCCCTGAGAATCGGAGACGAATACAACAGTGATAATGATGCTTCCCGTACTGCGGTCAAGTCCGGATGCCAACTGCCATCCATCGTAGTTTCCGAAAGTGACATTTTCAAGAGTGCATCCTGTCGCATCTGAATCGCCATTTGTATAGGATACCGACTCCACTTTATATCCTTGTGAAGGATTGACAAATACATGGGGAACAATTCCACCGGAGGGAATTACGCTTCCATCGTCATATCTGACTCCGGAGGGGCCATCGGTTGCATTACCTTCGCTCCAGACCTCAACCTCGCCTTCGCCTTGAACAAGAATTGAGACCACATCAGCTTCCACTCTAAGCAGGAAGTCGATTACCGATTCGGCATTATCGCTTGACTGTCCCTGAGCAAACTCACATGGATTATTGTTGGTCCAGTCAATCATGTGACGCACGCGATATGTTCCCGGGACAATGTCGGACGGAACCGTAAAAGAGAATGTTCCAAGCGCCGCTTCACTATAAACGACCTGATCGCCATAGTCAAAGCCATCATTTCCAAAGTCCACGTAAATAAAATTGTGCATAGCCCACATTGAGCCGGCAGTGGTCAGAGTGATTGTCTTGCCAGGCTCTGTCACCAGCACTTTTGTGGTCTCATCTTTATAGACCTGTCGGCCTGATGTTGATCCGAATGTTTCAACGTTGATAGTGTTTGTCCCATCTGTAGCCACAATAGAATCGAGGTGGCGGTCTGTGCGCGAAGTCGTGGTACGCGATGTTCCACTTCCGCCATATACGGGCATGCAATATTCAACCGGAGCATCCGGATCGCGCTCGAACACGGCATTGATAACAACAGCTTCTGTTCCGACAACAAATGTATAGACTCCGTCAACGGCTTCCAAAGGCTCACCGTTCACAGTCAAAGCCGTCAGCATATAATATTCGCCGGGGGTGACAACAATGCGCAACTCCGTACCTTCGTCAACCCGTGAGCCATTTGACAATCTTGTGTCGCCATCATACACTTCAACAATTCCCTGATTGACCATTGGAATTGTCAATGAATATCCGGAAAGCTCGGTGGCGATAAAAGTAGAGCCTGCTCCGGAACCACCTGTCCAATATGCCAGCTTGGAATCACGGCTATTCATCTTATTTGCCGAATATCCGGCCTGATGGAGAAAGAATCCATTCACTCCCGAAATGGACGTGCTCTTTGTAGGAATCCAGTAAGTGTTGTGGGTAGATGGAACGGGAACCGAAGTCATTACCGGGAATGTCGATCCGCCGGTGTTGGATGATGTGTTATGGTCCGAAGACAGAATTTTATCACTACCAGCGCCACGGTTAACGATCATGAAACCATTGAAAACATCGCCGATAAAAGCCCATTGAGAGTTCTCATCGCTGTCGTCGGGCATTGCCGTGGTTGACGAGGCCAAACTTATGTAGCTGGCTGAAGTGTGGGTCAGGTAATTTTTGTCGCTTGTAATAGTGAGATTGTGCCAACGCGCATTCTCAAAGCTCTCGCTGACGCGGAACGGCAGATTATTGGTCAGTTTGAGACTGACAACGGTATCGGCCTCACACGTTCCCTCCGGTTTTTCCTCAAGAGTGTAGAATTCAGTCGAAACCTCTGTCTCGAAAGCAGGTTCAGGGAATTCAGCACCTTTATTCACCTTGATAGTTTTTGAGGCTATTTCCCGGCCTTCACACATCACCTGGTATGTGACTTTAACTCGTCCGTCGCCTTTACCTTCCTCAACAAACAGACCTTCGATAAGTACGTCGCCATCCATATATTCAGCAGGGATAACGACACAATCCTCAGCGTCAAAGTCATCGGCATATATAGTCACGTCGCGATACTGCGGATTGCCATGTATCAGGCTGTCGCCAGTGAGGTTATATCCGTGACGGACACGGATGCCACTGTAAGTGAATCCGTTTGACGGAATCATTTTCACTTTGAATGCCTGTCCGAATGGAGCTCGATAGCCGTTCAGGGTCTCGCCGGTTGCGGTCTGCACCTCACCGTTACGGTTATCGTTTGTGATGTTGCAATAATCGCCATGGATATTCAGAAGAGCATCGACTATTATACCACCATTAGTCACGAAACTATTGACATCACCACCGGCATCGATATTGTTCCAATCGATTTTATATCGCACACGGTAAAAACCATTGGAGAGGTTGGATGGGATTGTAAAAGCAGGAATAGCCGATCTGTTGAATCCATTGTTGGCTGACGAGATTGTGACTCCGGCAGAGTTTTTAGCCGTAGTGCTGCTACCGTTGGAGAAAAGAGAGAATGCCATCAGGTCGGTCGACGAATCAAGATTTATATTATCGTCGACAGCAGCCGAGAATTCTCCGTCGTTGCCACGGTCTATGTAGAAATAGGTGTGCATCCATCCACCGGTGTAGCCGAATGTCGGCGTGACCGTTTCTCCAGCTCTGGCTTTGATAGGCGTATCAAACAGCACGTTGTAGGCCATCTTGCTTGGAGATGTGGGTATGGTCAATGTCTGTGTGCCGTCGGCAGACCCTGACATTCCTACAGAAGAAGTCCATCGATCGTCCGGGCGTCCATGGGGAGTCTCGGCAGTGAAATTAAGGATATAGTCACCGGCACCCACGCGTGGCGCAAGATTATCGTCGAGAAGAATATCATCGACATAAGCGACGAAATCGGATGTCAAAGTGTGCGGAGCCTCACAGTGGGGCACAATGACAAGTGAATGAATGTCGACACCGCCATTGCCTTTAACCGGGAAAACGGCATCGAACCACTCCCCGACCTTTGTCTCATTAACCGGATATGACCAGAACTGCTCGACGTCGGCCGATTGTTCAGCCCTGTCAGCCCGTTTCCCAAGACCAATGAGCATGACGCGTCCTTCAACCGGTTTGTGGATCATGACGTGGATGTAGCGCTGAGTAGGCACAAGTTCGAAAGTTTCCTTGAGATCGACCTTTACACCAAACGTATTGGAGCCGAATCTCGAACGCTGTACTCCAAGAATCTTTGACGAAGAATTAGCTTCTTCGTCGAGCAGATGATTGTCGACAACCGCCACATTTCCGGAAAGGACACCCTGACGGAACGGAGAATCAACCCATGTGTCATAAACGCCGATATTTCCATAATCTTCGGCATCGAATGTTATATGAGTCTGAGCCTGCGAGGATAATGCAACTACAGCCCCTGCCGCCCATAAAGATAGATTTTTATTTATATTCATGATTATGTGCAAGAATCGATGGTTAGTAAACTGATATTGTGTGAAGCAGCGGACATGCGCGGCTATCCTCTATTGTGATCCTGACCGCTTTGGCAGTGTAGCCGGAATCGTAGCTTGCCGACGTGCTGCCGTTGAGGGGTATAATTCTTTTGTATCCAATAGTTGTCTGTGCGATCGAGGTTGCGCGCGGTGTCCATGTGACACCATCCTCACTTGTCTCGATCTTAAAGCTGCGGACTCTTTGTCCCTTGGCAATATATTCCATCATCGAAACATAGTGCACCGTCTGGGGAGTATCCCATGATAGGGTTATAGTGGCATTGTTGACACCATCATCGGTAGCCCAATAGCTCTCAATGTCGCCATCAATCAGATTACCGGCCACGTAGTTTCGCGATGCTCCGGAGGCTCTTTCTGCCGAGGCTTCAACAGTCGCGTTACGGGCAAGATCATTACCAAGACGCGTCTCGAGCATCTGTCCCAACTCTTTCAGAACATTGACTGAGCTTTCCGGCAGTACACCGGCCTGATTCGGAGGAATGTTCAAAATCAACGTTGAATTGCGTCCAACGGTCTCCAGATACATCTGGAACAGACGTTCGGCCGACAGATCAGACTGATTGCTGTGCCAGAACCAGCCTGCAGAAGTGGCCTTTGCATCGCTTTCACCTGGGAGCCAGATCCAGCCCTCTTCCTGTCCGGAATTGCGGGATGAGATCTCGGATGTGGCACCACGCTCCATCATAGCCCAGTTGGTCTCACCGGCATAGCCTGATTCATTACCAATCCAGCGAGCTTCTCCACCGACACCCCACATAACGCACATAGGAGCTATTTTATGGATATAATCACGCAGGTTCGGGACATCATAGTAGGTAGCCTCGTCAACACTGCGGCTTTCATTTGCACCGCCATAGTAGCCATCGCCACCATTAGCACCGTCAAACCACATTTCAAATTGATCAGAGCCATATTGCGCCAACTCGTCACATTGCTTCATGAATACCTCCTTCACGTATTGGTCCGTACCATAGTATGCGCTGTTTCGGTCCCATGGCGAAATATAGAACCCATATTTCATGTCAAGGTCTCTGGCAGCCTCGGCAAATGCCTGAGGAATATTGGTTTGCTGTGCATAGGTATTGCTACTGGAAGTGCAGCGATGCGTAGTGGTCTGTGTTGGCCAAAGACAGAAGCCGTCGTGATGCTTCACAACAGCAATTCCGCCTTTCATTCCAGCGGCTTTGACTGCTTCAAGCCATTGTCTCGGATTAGGCAGTTGAGTCGGAGCAAATCTGTTGGGACTTTCACTACCCATACCCCATTCAAGATTGGTGTAGGTGTTCATTCCATAATGGAAGAAGGCATAGAATTCAGTCTTGTTCCATTCAATCTGTCGCTGCGTCGGCACGGGATGACATGGTGCCGGTTCATTGTCGGGATACTCAAAAGTCTGGGTTACCAAAGGTAATTCATCGGCATTCATTGCCACCGATGCACCCAAAAGCGCTCCCAAAGCAAGTAGATTTGTGTAACGTTTTCTCATGGTTTATTATGTTGTTTTAAAAGCATTTGTAAAATTATATGAAATTCGTGCAATCTCCACACTGAAACAACTAAAGAATGTTAAACCTAATAGATTTTGTATATTTTTTCAAACATTATTTGCTTCGCGAATCAAAGTCTTTTACCTAACTTTGTAAAAGAATAATTTCGCAACTGTAAAAACTAATACCTGCAAAAGAATCTTATGTCGAAAAGAAAAATTTTAGCCGGCGTTCTGCTTATGGCAAGCGCATCGGCATTCGCCGCCGACAATACGGACTATACACAGTGGGTCAACCCGTTTGTCGGAACCACTAACTTCGGAACCACGAATCCGGGTGCCGTAGTGCCTAACGGAATGATGTCGGTTGTTCCGTTTAATGTGATGGGATCGGCCGACAATGTCTATGACAAGGATGCACGCTGGTGGTCGACACCATACGAATACCATAATAAATTCTTTACCGGCTACGCCCACGTGACTCTGAGCGGTGTGGGCTGTCCGGAACTGGGCTCATTGCTGACAATCGCCACCACCGGCGATCTCGAACCGGATTACAAGAAATACGGCTCGGCCTATACCAGCGAGACTGCCGTTCCGGGATTCTACTCCAACCGGTTAACCAAATATGATATCCTGACTGAGGTGACGGCGACCAAACGCACATCGGCAGAGAGATATACATTCCCCGGCGGACAGGGCAACATCCTGCTCAATCTCGGCGAGGGTCTGACAAATGAGAGCGGCGCCACGGTGCGTCGTGTCAGCGACACAGAAATCGAAGGCTCGAAACTGCTCGGCACATTCTGCTATAATCCACAGAAAGTGTTCCCGATCTATTTCGTGATGCGTGTAAGCAAAAAACCGGATGCTTCGGGCTATTGGAAGATGCAGCCGGAGATGACCGGCGTGGAGGCTGAGTGGACTCCGGATAACGGCACTTACAAGATCTACCGCCAATATGGCCGCGAACTCTCGGGTGACGACATAGGCTACTGGTTCACATACGAGGATCTCGCACCCGGCGAGCAGGTGGAGGTCAGGATGGGTGTTTCTTTCGTATCCATGGCAAATGCGCGTGAGAACCTTGACAAGGAGCAGGCCGGCCTGACATTCGACCAAATCCGCACCACCGCCCACGACACATGGAACTCTGATCTCGGTAAAATCCGTGTGAAAGGAGGCACGGACAAACAGAAAGAGGTGTTCTACACCGCATTGTACCACACACTGATACACCCCAACGTACTAAACGATGTCAACGGACAATATCCTCTGATGGAAAGCTTCGGCGACGGACAGATCAGCGATGGTCACGACCGTTACACCGTATTCTCATTGTGGGACACCTACCGCAACCTGCATCAGCTGATGACCCTCGTCTATCCCGAACGCCAGACCGATATGGTTCGCTCGATGATCGATATGTCGAAAGAATGGGGCTGGCTTCCGAAATGGGAACTTTATGGCCGCGAGACATTCACAATGGAGGGCGATCCGGCTCTGCCCGTGATCATTGACACATGGCGCAAGGGGCTGCGTGATTTCGACATGGATGCCGCATACGCCGCCATGAAAAAATCGGCCACCACACCCGGTGCATTCAATCCCATGCGTCCCGACATCGATCCATATATCGAGAAAGGCTACGTGCCTCTGGGTGCACATGCCGGCGACAACTCCGGCGACAACTCTGTTTCGCATGCATTGGAATATTATGTTGCCGACAATGCCCTGGCATGGCTTGCAGAGCAACGTGGCGACAAAGAATTTGCAAAAGAGCTTCGCAAACGCGCCAAAGGATACGCAAACTATTATTCCAAGGAAAGTGGCACTCTGCGCCCGATCAATCAGGACGGCACATTCCTCAGTCCGTTTAATCCCCGTCAGGGCGAAAACTTCGAACCGGTTCCCGGATTCCACGAAGGATCGGCATGGAACTACACGTTCTTTGTGCCTCACGATGTTGAAGGCCTTGTAAAACTGATGGGAGGCAAAAAGAAATTCGTCGATAAGCTGCAGATGGTGATGGACGAGGGTCTTTATGATCCGGCCAATGAACCGGACATAGCCTACCCCTATCTGTTCAGCCGCTTCAAAGGCGAAGAATGGCGGACACAGAAAGAGGTAAACAGACTGCTTGACAAATATTTCACCACACAGCCCGATGGTATTCCCGGAAATGATGACACAGGCACAATGTCGGCATGGGCGGTATTCTCCATGATGGGCTTCTACCCCGATTGTCCCGGAGAGCCGTACTACACACTGACATCTCCCGTGTTCGACTCCGTGGAAATTGACACCCCCCAGGGCACCCTGACCATTGAGGCTGAACGCGAATCGCCGGAATCAATCTTCGTCGACAAAATGGAACTCGGAGGTAAGAAACTCAACAGCTATCGCATCTCCCACGATGATCTGATCAACGGAAAGAATCTGAAATTCAACCTGAAGAACGTCAAATAACGCTACAAAACGGATGCGTTTCAAGTTGTCAGCAGTTCCTGTAGCGATAATAATCGCGGCGAATTAATCTTTGAAATGGGAGCAAAAGACAACGGACAATAAAACATACTCTAAAAAAATCAACAATAATAATTATGAATCCAAAACATTTTCTTATTCTGACGCCTGTGTTGCTTGCTTCTTGCTCGACCAACGGCAATGGCACTACAGATACGTCAGATTCGACCGACTACACTGCCTATGTCGACACCAAGATAGGCAGCGGTGGCCACGGCCATGTATTCGTAGGTGCCAACGTGCCATTCGGTATGGTACAGCTTGGCCCGACAAGCGTTCCCCAGTCCTGGGACTGGTGTTCCGGCTACCATGACAGCGACTCCACAGTGATCGGCTTCTCCCACACCCATCTTGAAGGCACCGGCATCGGCGATCTGTTCGACGTGACCGTGATGCCTGTTGTAGGCGACGTGACCTATTCACGTGGTGTGGAAGGACAAGAGGGATCCGGTCTGTGGGCCTACGGCGACCGCTCGACCGAGCATTCCGTTCCCGGCTATTACGCCATCAGCCTGCCACGTTACAACGTGACAGCCGAGCTCACAGCCACCAACCGCGTCGGTCTCCACCGCTACACGTTCCCCGAGTCCGAGGAAGCGGCCATTGTATTCGACCTTGAGAACGGCGGATGCTGGGACAAGGCCACCGGCACCGAGATGAAAGCCGAGGGCAATAACCGCATAGTGGGCTACCGCAATTCAACCGGATGGGCTAAGGATCAGAAAGTGTATTTCGTAGCTGAATTCTCAAAACCGTTCGACTCGTTTGAGCTGAAAGGACAGGACAACATGTATGGCCGCGCATCGTTCAAGACCAAAGACGGTGAGCAGGTGATGATGAAGGTGGCTCTCTCTCCGGTATCTGTTGAGGGCGCGAAAGCCAACCTCGCAGCAGAAATGCCCGGATGGGACTTCGAGGGAACACTCACAGCAGCCACAGAGGCATGGAACAGCGAACTCGGCAAGATCAAGGTCACCACTTCCGATGCCGACGCCCAGAAGAAATTCTACACGGCGATGTACCACACGATGATCGTGCCGGCCACATTCAGCGATGTCGACGGCAAGTACCGCGGCGCCGATGGTGAGATCCACACCTCCGACAAGCCCCAGTACACCATCCTCTCGCTCTGGGACACATACCGCGCAGCTATGCCGCTATACTCCATCTTCCAGCCCGAACGTTCCACTGATATCGTAAACGCCATGGTCAACATCGCCGAACAGCAGGGCCGTCTCCCCGTATGGCACCTGTGGGGCAACGAGACCGACTGCATGGTCGGCAACCCCGGCATCATCGCCGTGGCCGACGCTATCGTGAAGAATCAGCAGGGCATCGACCGTCAGAAAGCTTATCAGGCTCTGCTGAAAACGGCCGCCGACACTGCCCGTGGCGGAGGCTACCGCCAGCAGTACGGATTCATTCCGTCCGATAAGATGAACGAGTCAATCGCATTCGACATGGAATATGCCATCGCCGACGCAGCCGTAGCAGCGGCAGCCAAGGCCATGGGCGACGACGAGAACTACAAGAAATTCACCGAACGCAGCCACTCATGGCGCAACTACTTCGACAAATCGACCGGATTCGTGCGCGGTAAATTCGCCGACGGCAGCTTCCGCACTCCGTTCGATCCCAACTCCACCGTTCACCGTGAGGACGACTACTGCGAAGGCAATGCATGGCAGTACACATGGCTTGTTCCGCAGGATCTTGACGGCCTCGTTGAACTTTTCGGTTCAAAAGAAGAGACAATCAAACATCTCGACGAACTGTTCAGCACATCATCGGAACTGACCGGATCGAACGTATCGCCCGACATCAGCGGTCTGATCGGACAGTATGCCCACGGCAACGAACCGAGCCACCACACCATCTACCTCTACACCATGCTCGGCCAGAACGACAAAGCCGCCGACAAGATCCATCAGGTGCTTGACGAATTCTATACAGTCAACCCCGACGGCCTCGCAGGAAACGAGGACGCAGGTCAGATGTCGGCATGGTACATTCTTTCAAACCTCGGTTTCTACCAGGTAGAACCGGCCAGCGGCCGCTACTGGTTCGGAACCCCGGCATTTGAAAAAGCCGAGATCGCGCTGCCCGACGGCAAATTCACCGTCAAAGCCAACAACCTGTCGGCTGAGAACCGCTATATCCGTGGCGTGAAACTCAACGGCAAGGACTACGACAAGATGTATATCGACCATAGCGACATCATGGCCGGTGGCGAACTTGAATTCGAAATGGGCAAATAAATCCCCTGCCCCTCAGATATAACAGCGGCGTGCATTGCATGCCGCTGTTTTTATTTCAACCGAAGCACAGAAACAAACAGTTAACGATAGTTAAAACCAGCTACCGCAAGCGATATATGTTATTAAAATTTAAAATAAATACACTTATTTTGCATATTGAAACACAAGAGCAACAAAACAGAACCACACTGATACAGCCTACCATGACAACACAGGCGAATACAAATTCAGGGAACAAGCTTTGGATTCCAACGATTTAGACATATCAGAATATATAGAATATCTGTTTGAGACGCACTATACGCGCCTCCGCAATCACGCACGCCGTTTTCTCGACAACGACGACGATGCCGAGGATGTGGTCGGTGACGTATTCTATGAACTATGGCAACATCGCCACGACATTGATTTCAGCGGCAATATTCTCAGCTATCTATACCGCGCCACCTCTACCCGATCGCTCAATGTGCTCCGCAACAAAGGGACGGGAGCAATGCGGATTGACCTGCTTGAATCAATCGATACCATGCGCCTTGATCATCTGGTCACCGAAACCGACTAGTCACAGAAAATCGAACAGAGCGAACTGCGCGCACAAATTGAAAACGCCATCAACGAATTGCCGGAGAAATGCCGCGAGGTATTCAAACTGAGCTATATCCACGGTCTGCGCAACCGCGACATAGCCGACACCATGGATATATCGGTACGCACCGTCGACGCACATATCTACAAAGCATTACGCATTCTTCGGGAAAAACTCAGCAGTTTGTCCCTATATCTTATATTATTCTCACTTTTTTCCTCATAGCCATAAGTATTTTTAATTGAATGCGTGTTAATGATACTTAGATGACAAAATAGATCATGACCAAACCATCCGACGATATACTGAGCCGATATCTGGCATCACAGTGCAGCGACAGCGAACTGGCTGAAATAAAAGAGTGGATTTCAGAATCCCCTGAGAACGCCCGTGAGCTGTTTGAGCTTGAACATGCCGACGATATAGCCCGAGACACCATAGCCTGCGAGAAAGAAGACGAACGCCGCAGCAGAGCACTATCCCGTCTTCGCCAGCGCATAACCACCGACGTGGCCATCAGAAAATCACGCCGTCGCAAGATATGGCTATGGAGTGCCGCGGCCGCGGCAATAGTTGCGGTTCTGATAACCGTAGCCCTGCCGCTGACCCGGGCTCAGCAGATCCACATGGTGAAGATCACCGCAGCAGCATCCCCCATCGAGACCACCCTCCCCGACGGATCGAAAGTGTGGCTCAACAAATACACCACAATAGAGTATCCGGAAGAGTTTGCCGGTAACCGCAGCGTGACGCTGCATGGCGAGGCCTATTTTGAGGTTCAGCGCGATACGTTGCATCCGTTCACTGTTGACGGCGAATATCTGGATGTCTCTGTCCTCGGCACAAAATTCACATTCCGGAGCACTCAGGGAGATGCATTCAGTTTCGTAAGTCTCGTGGAAGGTAGCGTGAAAGTCAACGAAACCAATGGCGACGGCTGCGTAGTTCTCAAACCGGGACAGAAAGCCACTTACGATCCAAAAGGCCATCTGCTTACAGTCAACGATTCCGAGACACCGCTCGATGCCGTTTGGCACGACAACAACATTCCGTTCCGCAATGCCACCATACGTCAGATCGCATCGGCATTGGAACAGCTCTACGGCATGAAAGTCCACGTAAACAGCAACGTGAGCTCCAATGCCACCTACTCGGGAGCTGCCATGAAGTATGACAGCATAGACACGACACTCAACATCCTGTCAAACACCCTTCCTATCGAATACACCATTGCCAATGGCGAAGTGTGGATCTCCGCAAAGAAAGGGTGATGGATAGCAGAGTTTGGGAGAGTATAGAGCTGGAGAGTGTTGGAGTCACGGCTACTTTCTCGTGTCATAATTACCCCATAACTATGTTTCCAATCTTGTCGGTGGAGGTCAGACGGCTCGGAGAGCCATGACCCCGACCGGGTTGCAAAATATTTATCTCTCAAATTTGTCTGAAATTGCATGGTTTTGCAACAGCAGTGTCGGGGTGGCGGATCTCCGAGACGCCAACCGGATACAGTCAAAACCACCGCCGTCCAATTGCATTCAAATTCATCCATCCATGGAAATAAATTGATTATCTGTGTATTGTCCGGACGTGGCAGCCGCGTCGCAGCCCCTACAGGTGAGTGTCTGAGTGATGCAGAGGAACAGGGATAATGCTGAAAAAATATGTTGTAGAACATATAATAAAATTTAACCAAAGGATAGGTAATTTAATACCCGGACGTGCTTATATAGTACAAAACCAATCAGGTTTAATTTGATAACCAATCATTAATACCAAAACATCAGCTATGTTCATTAAATTCCTTAAAGTCAGAATGCGGCATGTGTTTGTCGGCACATTCCTGGCTATGTCGGCATTAGCGATGGCAAACGTAAATGTCACGACTACCGACAAATCCAATCTCGGCGATGTGATCACACAGATCAGATCGGGATCGGGTTACGAGTTTTTCTACGATGATGCCATCACCACTACAAAAGTGCGTCCGGCAGTGATCAAGGACAAACCTGTTGCCGAAGCACTCAAGCAGCTTCTTGAAGGCACCCAGATCACCTACGTGATCGAGGGTAAGCACATTTACCTGAAAAAAGCCGAACCCGTAAAGAAAAACGGCACTGGCACAACCGGTAAAAACCGTAAGATCACAGGTCAGATTCTCGATGAGAACGGCGACCCCATGATCGGTGTGACCGTCCGTATCAAAGGAACCAAAGCCACAGCGATCACCAATATCGACGGCAACTACACCATCACTACCGACGAGGCCGATCCTGTAGTGACAGCCACTTATATCGGTTATAATCCGGTGGAACTGAAAACCGACAGCGACGTTGCCGACCTGACCATGGCACCGGCAGCCACCAGCCTCGATGAGGTTGTGGTCACCGCTCTCGGCATCAAACGTTCACAAAAAGCATTGTCCTACAACACCCAGCAGGTGAAGGCCGATGAAGTGACCGGCGTAAAGGATGCCAACTTTGTCAACGCCCTCAACGGCAAGGTTGCAGGTGTCAGCATCAACGCATCGTCGACCGGTATCGGCGGCGGCGCAAAAGTTGTGATGCGCGGTACCAAATCAATCTCCGGCAACAACAACGCCCTATATGTTATCGACGGTATCCCGATGCCCTCGCTTGAAAACAAGCAGACCGAGGACACATACACCGGTATGGGACAATCGGGCGACGGAGCCTCAATGCTCAACCCCGAGGACATAGAATCAATGTCGGTTCTCTCAGGCGCAGCCGCTTCCGCTCTCTACGGTAGCGAGGCTGCCAATGGTGTGATCCTCATCACCACCCGTAAAGGTGTTGAAGGCAAAACCCGAGTGACCTACTCAAACTCAACGCAGTTTCTCAACGCTATAGCCACCCCCGATTTCCAGAACACCTACGGCGCAGCCACCGGTGAATTCAAGAGCTGGGGAGCAAAATTGGGAGAAGCAAGTTCCTACAATCCTACCGACTTCTTCCAGACCGGCTATAACGAGACAAACGCCGTCACCGTCACCGCAGGTAATGCCAACAACCAGACCTTCCTGTCGCTGGCAGCCACCAACGCCGAGGGTATAATCGAGAACAACACCCTCGACCGCTACAATCTGACAATCCGCAACACCACCAACCTTATCAAGGACAAGCTTCGTCTGGATCTTGCGGCAAGCTACATGAACGTCAAGGAACGCAACATGGTATCACAGGGTCAGTACATGAACCCACTTGTTCCGCTCTATCTCATGTCGCCAAGCTACAGCCTCGACACATACAAGGTGTTCGAGATGTACGACGCCAGCCGTAACTTCAAGACACAGTACTGGCCTTGGGGCAATATGGGTGTCGGCATGCAGAACCCCTACTGGATCACCCAGCGCGACAATTTCGTGAACCATAAGAACCGCTTCATGATGACCGGTGGCCTCTACTGGGACAACGTTGTCAAAGGTCTCACCATCAGCGCACGCGCCAAGATCGACCAGACATCCGAGAAGTTCGAGAAGAAATACAGCGCATCGACCGATGCCATCTTCGCAGCCGAAAACGGTGCCTATTTCAAAGCCGACGCATCGACCCGTCAGATCTACGCCGACGTGATGGCCAACTATAACAACAAGTGGGGCGACATGTCGCTGACCGCAGCTCTCGGGGCCTCGATCAACGATATCAAGTACGACTGGTACAACACCGGCGGCGACCTCAACTCAGTGGCCAACAAATTCACACTGCTGAACATCAACCGCAACGGCCAGCACTTTGTAGAGGATCAGGAGAACTACCACGACCAGACACAGTCGATCTATGCAACAGCATCGCTTGGCTGGCGCGACATGCTCTATCTCGATCTGACAGGCCGTGTCGACTGGTCGTCATCGCTCGCATGGACCGACCATAATTCCGTGGCCTATCCCTCGATCGGACTTTCGGCCATCCTGACCGACATGATCCCCGGACTGCGCAACGATGTGATCTCCTTCATGAAGATCCGCGGATCATATTCAGAAGTCGGTAACTCCCCCACACGCTTCATCGCCTACCAGACATATCCTCTGGAATCCGGCTATCCAGCAACGCTGACCACCTATCCCAACACCAACATCAAACCCGAACGCACCAAAGCATGGGAAGTTGGTTTCACCTCGCGCCTGTGGATGGACAAGATCACCCTCAACCTGTCGCTCTACAAGACCTCGACCTACAACCAGCTCTTCAAGGCCGATCTCGCAGCCTCATCAGGCTACAGCGCAATCTATATCAACGGCGGTCAGATCGACAATAAAGGTATAGAGCTGAGCCTCGGCATCAATCAGAACCTCGGCCCAGTTCAGTGGGAATCAAACTTCACCTACACGCTCAACCGCAACAAGATCGTGAAACTTCTCCGTCCGGTAGAAGTTGCCCCCGGCATTATCGCCGAACAGAACATGCTTGACATAGCCACCGTTGGCAACGTCAAGAGCCGTCTGGTTGAAGGCGGATCTGTAGGCGACCTCTATGTGACAACCCTCAAGCGCGACTACCACGGCAACGTGATCGTCGACTATGTGGACAACACCGTGAGCCGCGACGAAAAGGCAGGTCCCCAGGGCGACGGCTGGGTATATGCCGGCAATGCAGAGCCCAAATACACCATGGGCTGGCGCAACACCTTCCATTGGAATGGCCTGTCGCTCGGTTTCCTCATCAACGCACGCATAGGCGGCAACGTGGTTTCCATGACGCAAGCCATGATGGATGCCTACGGCACCTCCACCACCTCGGCTGCCGCACGCGACAAAGGCGGTGTGATGATCAACGGCGCCCTCGTTCCCGCCGCACAGAAATACATAGAGTATGTAGGTAACAATATCGGCGAGAACTACGTCTACTCAGCCACCAACGTGCGTCTGGGCGAACTGACCTTAGGCTATGACATCCCCGTCAATAAATGGGTCAACTGGATTCAGGGAGTCAACGTTTCGTTCATCGGCCGCAACTTGTTCTTCTTCTACAAGAAAGCACCCTACGACCCCGAACTCACAGCAAGCACCAATATGGGCTGGTCGGGCATCGACTACTTCATGATGCCATCGATGCGCAGCCTCGGTTTCGCAGTTAAAGTCAACTTCTAACGCTTTTACACAACATGAAAAATATAACAAGACTAACCGCATTGATCAGCGGAACTCTTCTCGCCGGCGGAATGCTGTTCAGCTCCTGCACCGACTCGTTCGAGAGCATGAACATAGACCCCAACGGCGTGACCGATGAAGAGATGGACCGCGATAACCTGCGCACCGGCGCATTCTTCACCCAGATGCAGCGCGGCGTGTTTATCGTCGGCAAAGACGAGGGCGGTACTTATCAGGTCTGCCAGATGCTCACCGGCGACATATTCGCAAGCTATTTCGCCAATATCAAAGCCAGCTACGACAATGTAGGATCTCACCATCATGACCATTACGCCATGGCCGACCACTGGTATAACATGCCATTCAACCGCGCCTACACCGACGTGATGCAGCCATGGGCTGAAATTGTCAAACACACGGAAGAGACATCTGTTGACCGCGCTATGGCCACAGTGGTCAAAGTGTTTGCCATGAGCCGTATCACCGATAAATATGGCCCTATCCCCTACAGCAAGTTCGGCACCGACATCAACGTGGCCTATGACAGCCAGCAGGAGGTCTACAACCAGTTCTTCACCGAATTGGACAACTCGATCGACGTGATGCAGAGCTATCAGGAATCCAACGGCAAGCCCTACATGGAGAAATATGACTTCGTTTACCAAGGCAATGTGGCCAAATGGCTGAAGATGGCCAACACGCTGCGTCTGCGTCTTGCCATGAGAATCTCCTACGTCGACGAAACCAAGGCTCGCACCGAGATCCAGAAAGCCCTCAACGCACCATGCGGTCTGATGGCCACATCGGGCGACGACGCTTACCTCAACCAAAGCTCTACATTCGCTTTCACCAACCCGATCTATGAGGTGACCCGTTCGTTCAACGACCTCCGCATGAGCGCGACTATGGACTGCTACCTCAACGGATATAACGATCCCCGTCTGAAATCATACTTCGTTGCCGCCACCTCGACAGGAGAATATCATGGTGTACGCAATGGTCTGACCAGCGGCTTCACATCATATCCCGACATCACCTCAGCTGCAAATTTCAATTCTGATTCCAACCTGCCCTGGATGCACGCAGCAGAAGCATGGTTCCTACAGGCTGAAGCAAAACTGCGTTTCGGCTTAGGCTCGGCAGAGGTCAAAGATCTCTACGAAGAGGGCATCCGCACCTCATTTGCAAGCGCAGGTGTGACCGGTGCCGACAGCTATATCCAAAGCACCGCCACCCCCAGCACCACATGGGTTGATCCGCGCAACAACCAGAACATCAACGTTGGCAGCATGCTCTCCAATCTTGCTATCGCATGGGACAACAATGCCAACAACAACACCAAACTGGAACGCATCATGATCCAGAAATGGATCGCTCTCTATCCCGACGGACAGGAGGCATGGAGCGAAATGCGCCGCACCGGCTATCCCGGATGGATCCGCATCTCCACCTACAGCTACGCATCCGGCGTCAGCAACAACGAGATGATCAGCCGTATCCAGTTCCCCTCCACCGAATTCTCCAACAACTCGGCAAACGCCCAGGAAGCAGTGCAGCTGCTCGGCGGTCAGGACAATGCCGGTACCCGTCTGTGGTGGGACGTAAAACGCTAATCTAAAACATGCAAAAAGCTAAAGAAATGAAAGCATTAAAATATATTCTACCGGCAATGGTACTCGCAACGGCCGGCTTTACCGCCTGCGACGATATCGAAGCCATAGATCCCGAAGTTGTGACTCCGGCCTACACATACGGACCGCAGTATTATCAGGATCTCCGCGACTATAAAGCAAGCGACCATGAGATAGCATTCGGATGGTTTGCGGAATATGGTCCCCAGAACTCCATGGCAGTGCGTTTCATGGGTCTGCCGGACTCACTGGACATCTGCTCTCTATGGGGTGGCATTCCGACCAAACCCGATGTCGTTGAAGAGATGCGCTTCGTTCAGAAAGTCAAAGGAACCAAGATGCTCGTGGTGGCTATCACACGTATTGATGCCGAGACCGACGACAAGCCCTTCAAACCGCTCTACAACGAAGGCCGCGCCGAAGGCGATCAGGAAAAGATCAATGAAGCAATCCGTCAATACGCCGAGTATTTCCTTGACCAGATATTCCTCAACGATCTCGACGGATTCGATGCCGACTACGAGCCGGAAGGCAACTATCTCAGCGGAGAACCGTTCATGGTGTTCTATCGCCATTTAGCCCAGTATCTCGGCCCGAACCCCGACATCACCAAGGAGGAACGCCGCGAACTTATCCGCGAACGCTATGGCGACGAGATGGCCAACCGCGAGGGTATCTGCGATAAGCTGCTCTGCATCGACGGTCATAACCTCAGCTCTTGTGAACCCTACTCCAACTACTTCTTCTGCCAGAGCTACGGCGGTGGCACAGGAAGCCAGAGCGGATGGCCCGACCGCAAGATTGTCCATTGCGAAAACGTTGGCGACAACTGGAAAGGCAATCTTCAGGGACTCTACAACCAGGCAAGCTGGAAACCGGCATCAGGCCGAAAGGGCGGATTTGGAGCGTTCTTCATCCACCGTAATTACAACGTTACCGAGACCAACATCGAGCCCTACTACCACTTCCGCCGTTGCATCCAGATTCAGAATCCTGCAATCCACTAATAATTGAATCGACATGAAAAATCTGAAAAATATCTTCATAATGGCCGGAGCGCTGGCCTTATGCTCAGTCGGATTCACCTCCTGTGACGACGACGATGAATATGATTTCCCCGGCGATCCCAACAACCGTGTCTTCACTGCCGACAATTCGACAACCGCAACCATAGTCCAGACTCCGGTAGGATCATTTGCGAGCCTCGACTTCCAGATGCCGGCAAAATGCAACAAGAAGGCAGCCGGCGACATCAATGTTTCGTTTACCATCGACAATAGCCTTATTGACGAATACAACGCGATCAACGAGACCGAATATCTACCCGTACCGGAAGAAGCTCTTGTAATCACCAACAAGACCGTGACCATCCCGGCCGGAGGATATTCGTCAACCGAGAATTATCAGATCGCATTCACCGACAACGAGGATGTGCTCGCCACGATCGACAATGAAAAGGGCTACCTTATCCCCGTCCGCATAGAATCGATCTCAGGCGGCAACGCCCAGGCAGCTACCTCGGTAAAGTCGCAGAGCTTCATAGTGATCAACGTGTCGCACAATGTGATCGATCCCGACGCTACCAAGGACAACCGTCGTGGCACACTTGTTGCCGACCGCAGCGGCTGGACAGTGACACCCGGAACGGATTCCTACAGCAACGGAGATCTGACCACATGGTTTGACGGCAACTACCGCAACCATGCCTCCGTAGAGACAAACGGCGATTTAGCCATAGCAATCGTGGACCTCGGCAAAGAATACTCATTCGATGGCATCTACTCGAACTACTATTATGTCTACTGGGGCAATTATGGCTACGAGGAAGGATCCTTCAACAGCACCAAGGTCTACATCAGCACCGATAACCGCGAGTGGACTTCTGTAGGAGTGGTTGAAGGTAGCGGATGGGAAGGCGCGGATTTTGTAGGATTCTACGGTCCGATGAAAGCCCGATACATCAAGATCGAACAGCCGGCGCCCAACTCATGGAGTGGCCCTGCCTTTGATTCCGGCGACTTTAACATCTATGCTGTAAATTAAAAACAAAGCATTTTTAATCATGAAAAAATATATATTTGGGACACTTGCAGCCGTGGCTATGATTTTCAGCGGTTGCAACAACGGAGAGGAATTCAACGATGCCGTGTTCATGACCGGCACGCTGACCTCGTCCAACGTGCGCTTCCTCGTCGACGGCCAGTCGGAAATGGCTCTGACCGTCAGCTCGTCGGCCAAGGCGAGCAGCGATGTGACTATAGAAGTGAAAGCGACACCTGAGATGCTTGAGGCCTACAACAAAAAGACCGGCCGCAACTATCAGCTGCCACCGGAAGATGCCTACTCGATCGAAGGAGGCAAGGTGGTGATTAAATCAGGTACCGCGCAGTCGACACAGGTGAAACTTAGCGCCGACGGCGATAAACTCCAGGAGGGTGTTGGCTACTGTCTGCCCGTGAGCATCGCCAGCGTTGAAGGAGCCGACCTCCAGCCGATCGAATCGGCACGCACAGCCTATATCCTCTTCACAAAAGTGATCAATATCAAAGCTGCCAATCTTGGTGGCAACGGAGGCTTCGACATCAAAGGATTCTGGATTTCTCAAAACGAGAACTCCCCGGTTCAGGATCTCAAAGCCATGACTTTGGAGATGAAGGTGCTCCCTGTAAGCTTCCCGAGAACCACAAGTGGAGATGCCGGAATCGCATCGCTCTGCGGATGTGAGGAAAACTTCCTTTTCCGCTTCGGTGACGGTGCAGGATTCGCAACCAACAAGCTCCAGCTTGCCAAAGGATCTATCGGCAATCCCACCCATCCCGACCAGAAGGAACACTTCGACACCAAGATAGACAAGGAATTCCCGACAGGCCATTGGTTGCACTTCGCAGCCGTGTACGACGGTCACTTCCTGCGCATCTATCTCGACGGCGAACTGATCCACTCCGTAGAATCCCAGGGCGGTTCCATCAATCTCTCCATGGCCTACGACGGCCACTCATGGGATGACGGATTCTCCATCGGACGTTCCACAGGCTACAAACGCTATTTCAACGGCTACGTATCGGAATGTCGCGTATGGAACGTGGCTCGTACACTCGATGAGATCGAAAACGGCATCTGCTATGTCGATCCCACATCGGAAGGACTCGTGGCCTACTGGCGTTTCAACGGCGAAGTTCAGGACGACGGCACCGTGCGCGATGAGACCGGCCATGGCTATGATGCCACACCGTTCGGCAACGTTCAATATGTGGACAACCAGAAATGTCCCTTCTAACAATAGGATTTGATTGGTAAGTATATATGAACTGATTTAAACTTATTCCAAAATGTTAACGCAAAACCGACCTGATTCCTTATTGCTAACCTTCCGGACCGTTTTCGGCTGATTCCATCTCTTTTCTCGGTCACGATGGAACCCCATCGCTTCCTCGAAAAGATCGGAATCATCTCGAAAACAGCCTCGAAATGTTAATTTGCAATAAGTTTAAATCAGTTCACTTAAAGATTGTGTAAGGCTTACTTTTGAACTTCATACAAATTACCCAACAACCGGAGGGGGCCTGCCAGCGATGGTAGGCTCTCTCTTTTTTGTTCCGAAAAGTTTTAATTTCCATCGCGTCTGTAGGGACTGCGCCCGATGTTAGTGCAGTCCTTAACGGGGATGGTCGGGGGATGGGAGTAAGTGATTCGGGATGTTGGCGTGTTAATATATTATCGGTAATTTTGCTACTGTAAATTTGCTATCATGAAAAAACTCATTTTTGTATCTGCACTTCTGATGCTGACATGGATTGCCGCATGCGGACAATCGCTCAACCGGGATGCGAAGTTTGACAGCACAAGCCACGATTTCGGGACGATAAAAGAGTCCGGCGGAAAGGTGAGCCATCGCTTCGAGGTAAAAAACAGCGGCAAGGAGCCTTTAGTGGTTCTCTATGCACGTGGAGGCTGCAACTGCGTCAGCACGGAGATTCCACGGCAGCCTGTCAAACCTGGCGAGACGGCGGCGATAACTGTGACTTTTGATCCTGAAAACCGCCCGGGGCATTTCAGCAAGGAGATAAACATTGTCTATGATGGGAAGAAATTCAGCAAACTCCGTATCAGTGGCACCGTGCAAGCTGCAAAAAAGCATAGCGACAGCCGATACAGCAACGAGATAGGCCATGGAATAAAGACCAATCACGAGACGATGGATTTCGGCAAAGTGAAAGCCGGAACCCACAAAGAGATGAAACTGAAATTCACAAACGACTGCGCCGTGACGGTGAATCTCGATTTCCGCATTGACGATCCGGCAGCAGGCGTATCAGTCGATTCGGGCTGCATATTGCGTCCGGACGCCGACGGTTCAGTGACCGTAAGCGTTTGCCCCTCCAAAGGTAAAGACGGAAAGGTCACAACAAGCCTAACCCCTATCGCCAACGGCTACGAACTCAAACCTATTATCATCACATACATTCCGTTATGACAAGACTATCAGTATTCATTCTGTCGCTGCTGACAATCCTACCATCAGCGGCACGAACCGAAAAGGGCGATTACCTTAACGCCAAGTTACCGACAGAGCGACGGGTCGCCGACCTGCTGAGCCGCATGACAACAGAAGAGAAAGTGGGACAGCTGCTCTGTCCGCTGGGCTGGGAGATGTACGAGATCAAAGGCCCGGGGCATGTCGACGTGTCAGACACATTGCGCCACCTGATAGCACAACGCCGTGCCGGAATGCTGTGGGCCGTCTACCGCGCCGACCCATGGACACGCAAGACCCTTGACAATGGCCTTAATCCACGCCTTGCCGCCATGGCCGGAAACGCACTGCAAAAATACGTGATCGAGAACACACGGTTGGGCATTCCGCTCTTTATAGCCGAAGAAGCTCCCCACGGTCACATGGCGATCGGCACCACTGTGTTTCCAACAGGCATAGGAATGGCGGCGACATGGAATCGCGATCTGATCCGAAGTGTTGGCGAAGTGATCGGCAAGGAGGTGCGTAGTCAGGGCGCACATATCAGCTACGGCCCCGTACTCGACCTGTCACGCGATCCCAGATGGAGCCGAGTGGAGGAAACCATGGGTGAGGATCCATGCCTTAGCGGCACTCTCGGAGCAGCCATGGCAGCAGGCCTCGGAGCCGGCGATATATCAAAGCCGGATGCCACGATAGCCACGCTGAAACATTTTCTGGCATATGCCGTGCCCGAAGGGGGACAGAACGGTAATTACGCCACCATAGGCCAGCGCGATCTACTGCAATATTTCCTTCCGCCGTTCAAGCAAGCCATAGACTCCGGAGCATTGTCGGTCATGACATCCTACAACTCGATCGACGGCATCCCCTGCACTTCCAACCGCAAGCTACTGACCGACATATTAAGCGAACAATGGGGCTTCCGTGGCTTCACCGTCTCGGATCTCTACAGTATCGACGGACTCTATGAGACCCACCATACGGCAGCCGACAAAGAGGATGCCGCCCGACAGGCTCTATATGCCGGAACAGACGTTGATCTCGGTGGCGACGCATATATGCGCCTTCTCGACGCTGCAAGGAACGGACGGCTCGATATGGAGGCCCTGGACAAGGCCGTGGCGCGTGTGCTCCGGCTGAAATTCGAGATGGGACTGTTTGAGAACCCATACGTAGACCCCGGCAAAGCCGTCGCGACAGTCAACAGCGATGCCCATCGTGCGGTGGCACTCGACGTAGCCCGTCAGTCAGTCACTCTGCTGGAAAACAGGAATGCCACTCTGCCACTCGATCCGAAAAAAACACGCATAGCCGTTATCGGTCCTAATGCCGACAACGTTTACAACCAGCTCGGCGACTACACAGCCCCTCAGGCCGAAGGCCACGTGAAGACAGTGCTTGACGGCATTACGGGATATGTTGGAAAGAACAATGTGGAATATGTCAAAGGATGCGCTATCCGCGACACTTCGCTATCCGACATCAAGGCAGCCGTAGATGCAGCGAGGAGAGCCGACGTGGTGGTCGCTGTGGTAGGCGGTTCAAGCGCACGCGATTTCAAGACAACATATAAAGAGACCGGAGCTGCCGAAGTGGATGCATCAACAATCAGCGACATGGAGAGCGGAGAGGGCTTCGACCGCACCACCTTGCGACTGCTCGGCGATCAGGAAAAACTCCTGAAGGCTCTGAAATCATCCGGCAAGCCGCTGATAGTGGTCTACATAGAAGGCCGTCCGTTGGACAAGAACTGGAGTGCCGCCAATGCCGACGCACTGCTCACGGCCTATTATCCCGGAGAGGAAGGAGGCCGGGCCGTGGCCGACGTGATCTTCGGGGCATACAATCCGGCCGGGCGACTTCCCTTCACCGTGCCACGTTCGGAAGGACAGATACCCCTGTACTATAACAAACGCCTGCCGCTGCTCCACGATTATGTAGATCAGAGCGCATCACCGCTCTACCCGTTCGGATACGGACTGAGCTACACAGATTTCACATATTCCGACATGACAGTCGAGACCAATCCCGAAAACGGATTGCCGGAACGGGTCAGCTGCACGATAGAAAACACGGGGACGAGAGACGGCGAGGAAGTGGCGCAGCTCTACATCCGCGATTGCATTGCATCGACAGTGCAGCCGGTCAAACAGTTGCGCGGATTTGAACGCATCGCCATCAAACGAGGCGAGAAACGCACCGTGACATTCAATCTGCGGCCGGAGGATTTCGAGATAATCGGAATTGATTATAAACCGGTGATAGAACCGGGCGATTTTGAGATTATGATAGGGAGTTCGTCGGACGACATCAGGCTACGCCTGACCACTACCGCCAAGTAGGCGTTTCAGATGGACAAGAAGATGGATTGCACGCGGAAATCTCGCGTGCAATTCTATTTTCAAGCGACGCGAAACCGGGAGCGAATGATAATAGGGATTGCGCCGCCAACCGGGCATATACTGTCCGATACCCTGACGTACCTGACGCAAACGATCCATAGGTACTCGCGAGAAGCGGTAGACGCAACCGGTCACCGTGTGGATATAGTATTGGTTGATGAAAACATTGTCGATCTCGTCGCGGTAGCTCTCGTAAAGGCCGAGCCGCTTCAGATGGTTCAACAAGGTGACAGCGGATTCGATACGGTCGAAAAATTGCGGATTGTCGAGCGAACGGGTCACAGATCCATTGTCGACCCGATAATAATACAGCCCCTCGGAGATCTTTATAGGGCGTTGGGCTCCAAGCTGAACGGCCAGCGCAATGGCATTGTCCTCATAGAACACCCCCTCAGGAAACGTCAGTCCGCGGCCGGAGAACAGACGGCGGTCATACATGGCGCTCCATATTGAGGTCTGCCGCGTGGCCACGCGCTTCAAAAGCGCCCCACCCTCCATTCCTGCGGCATCATCGCCAAGAGGGCTACAGGGCGATTCCGAGCCGGTGGTGGGACTCGAACGCACATAGTCAAAGAAAACCAGATCGGCAGCAGCCCCCGTTGCAGCAGCCCTACACAGCTCCACGGCATCCTCCCGGAGCCAATCGTCGGCATCAAGAAAAAGGATATAGCGGCCACGCGCCGCAGCCATGGCCCGGTTACGTCCCCCACCCTGCTTCACATTGACCGCGGAATCGATGACACGCACACGCGGATCCGCTTCTGCAAACCGATGGAGAATGGCGGAAGATTCGTCGGTCGAGGCATCATTAAAGCATATCAGTTCAAGATCGCCATCAGTCTGCTCCAGAACAGAGCGGACAGAGCGATCCAGATAACCTGCGGCATTGTAGACCGGCATGACGACAGATACGTAGGGGTTGACAGGCTGTTCCATAACAACTGCAAAGATAAGCGATAAATGAGAGATTGCAAACAACATACTCCACATAAATTAACACATAATTTAACCTGCGGAGGGTTGATAGTTAATAATAATTATTAAATTTGCACATTGGATGGCATGTGGCCATCCATAGGAAAGACAGAAAAAAGATAATAACCAATAATTAAATCCAAAGACAAATGGACATTTCCCACATTGAACATGTAGGCATAGCCGTTCCCTCACTGGACGAGGCTATCCCGTTTTATGAAAACATGCTTGGCCTCAAGTGCTTTGCCATTGAAGAAGTAGCTGACCAGAAAGTGCGCACCGCATTTTTCAAAGTCGGACAGACCAAAATAGAACTTCTCGAACCGACCGCAGAGGACAGCGCGATCGCCAAATTCATAGCCAACAACGGCGGCCGCGGTGGCATCCAGCACATTGCATTCGCCATTGAAGACGGCGTTGCCAACGCACTTGCCGAAGTGGAATCCAAAGGTGGTCGTCTGATCGACAAGGCTCCGCGCAAAGGCGCCGAAGGCCTCAACATAGCATTCCTCCATCCGAAATCGACCTGCGGCACTCTGATCGAGCTCTGCGAGGATCCTAACAAAAAATAATAAATCATATCCGTCATAAACCAACCATGAGTAATCAGCTTGAAAAAGTTCAGGAGCTTATTGCGCTGCGCAATGAAGCCCGTTTAGGCGGTGGCGAGAAAGCCATCCAGAAACAACACGAACGCGGAAAATACACCGCACGCGAACGCATTGCCCAACTTCTCGACGAGGGATCGTTTGAGGAAATTGACATGTTCGTGCGCCACCGCTGCCACAACTTCGGACAGGAAAAGAAAAGCTATCTCGGCGATGGCGTCGTGACCGGTTACGGAACAATCGACGGACGTCTCGTCTATGTCTTCGCACAGGATTTCACCGTGTTCGGCGGCTCTCTGAGCGAGACCATGGCACAGAAAATATGCAAGATCATGGATATGGCCATGAAGATGGGAGCCCCGGTGATCGGCCTCAACGACTCGGGTGGCGCACGTATTCAGGAAGGCATCAACGCCCTGGCAGGCTACGCTGAGATTTTCCAGCGCAACATCCTTGCCTCCGGCGTGATCCCACAGATCTCGGCTATCCTCGGCCCCTGTGCCGGCGGTGCCGTTTACTCTCCGGCTCTGACCGACTTCACCATCATGACCAAAGGCATCTCCTATATGTTCCTCACCGGCCCGAAAGTGGTAAAGACCGTGACCGGCGAAGATGTGACTCAGGATGCCCTCGGCGGTGCCGAAGTACACTCTTCGAAGAGCGGCGTGGCTCACTTCGCGGCAGAAGACGGCGAAGAATGCCTCAAGATCATCCGCAAACTCTTCAGCTACATTCCGCAGAACAACCTTGAGGAAGCTCCTCTGGTACCCTGCAACGACCCGATCGACCGTCTGGAAGACTCGCTCAACGAAATAATCCCCGACTCAGCCACACGTCCCTACGACATGTATGAGGTTATCGGCGCTATCATCGACAACGGCGAATTCCTTGAAGTTCAGCGCAACTATGCCAAGAACCTTATCGTAGGTTTCGCTCGCTTCAACGGCCAGGCCGTAGGTATCGTGGCAAACCAGCCCAAATATCTCGCCGGTGTGCTCGACAGCAACGCATCGCGCAAGGGCGCACGCTTTGTCCGCTTCTGCGACGCTTTCAACATTCCTCTGGTAACACTCGTCGACGTCCCCGGCTTCCTCCCCGGAACCGGTCAGGAATACAACGGTGTGATCCTCCACGGCGCGAAACTTCTCTACGCTTACGGCGAAGCCACCGTGCCTAAAGTAACCGTTACCCTTCGCAAGAGCTACGGCGGCAGCCACATCGTGATG